>Ga0206955_1012_pt1 | contig 46538 bp, 43 predicted proteins | sample Alteio_BWOrgHeat_34_FD_153247 | JGI IMG/M metagenome (GOLD analysis project Ga0206955, IMG submission 153247) | Enriched cells from forest soil in Barre Woods Harvard Forest LTER site, Petersham, Massachusetts, United States -... | ecosystem: Environmental > Terrestrial > Soil > Temperate forest >...
AAGTCTTTAACAGCTTTGAGATTGACAACCTTTGAGTCTGGAATGTATGCACCCGCAATAGCAGGAGATTCCATAGCATCCACCTGGCGAATGGTCGTTTTATAGTCGGGAGTTAAGGGCCTGGTGGCATTCTGCGCGTAAATGCAATTTCCGGTGGCCTCGACTAACGAGAATCCGATAACCAGCGAATAAAGAATCTTTTTCATATTTTTTAGCGTTAGGTAGTTTAGAAATATTTGCTTTTACGCTCAGAAACAAATTTAACTCCTCGAAGAGGTGATAATCAGCCCCATTGAGTAACTGGCGCTTTATGACAATACTCTACATGTTATACACATGGTTCCGCGAATCAATATGGAGAAAGGAATAAATTGAAAACAGTTGTCAATTTGTCTGGCCAGGGAACTAAGCCACAATGAGACTAAAATGGATATTATATAAATTTGACTTAGAAAATGTTTTCCGCAATATTGAAATTATTGGGCTTTTGAAATGATGCTTGACAAACAATGAAAACTATCTACCACCATACCAAAAAAGAATTTCAGGTAGAACGGCTTGTTTTATTTAGTGATGCGGTTTTCGCAATCGCAATTACTTTGCTGGTAATTGATATTAAAGTGCCTGAATTTCATTCTGGTCAAATAAATGAAAACACTTTTTTACATCTGCTATTAGAGCAATTGCCAAAATTTTTCGGCTTCGTTCTGAGCTTTTTCTTTATTGGTCTTTATTGGACAATCCACCACGGAATGTTTGGTTTCATTATCAACTATACCAAAAAATTACTCTGGCTAAATTTATTATTTTTATTTGCCATTGTTCTAATGCCGTTTTCAACCGCTCTATATAGCGAATATTCTACTCCTAAATATATTTTCCTTGTCACACCTTATGCAATTTATGTTGGCAATATTTGTCTAATTGGTTTTACGGATTATCTAATGTGGAGGTATATCAGCAACCCAAAAAATGAAATAGCTGAAGGGTTTCCATCTCAGGATTTTGTAAAAAAAGGAAAAATACGTTCCTTGCTTTTACCTTCAATTTTTCTGTTATCATTGCTTGTTGCCATATTTATAGACCCAATAATTGCCCGGTTTGTTTTATTTTTAATTCCACTTGCAATGAGCATGGTGAGAAATAAAAAAGATGAAGGGCAGAAGCGAGAAAAACTGCAACAAATCCAGTGAAGAAAGGGCACAAAAAGCAAATGAATTGGGTAAGAATGAAAGTACTCCAGAGGGAACGCGCATCCAGTGCATAGTGGTCACTTTCCAATACAAAAACTGAAAACTCGCGGTTCTAATGGGTAGAGCAATGCTATAAAATTAGCAGTTACTTAATCGATGGACATATTATAGGCCGTCCAACAATGCCATATCTTCGAATGCCTTTACTACTAATCATCGGGATAAGGCGAATTCATATAAAATAAAAAGACCATTATGAGATTTATATTAATATCAGCGTTCATCACAACAATCAGTTTAACTGCTTTTTCGCAAGACAATCAGAAAACAGAAATAGCACACCAAACTCAAAAGCTATAGTCATATACGTATATCTCAGTCGAAGCCAAGGCATTTTCCAAAAAACATAAAGTTGAAGTTGATTTTGGAGACACGCAAGAACAAATGGATTCAGCCAAGGAATATTCCGAAATACTAACAAATAAAAAATCAGTTGCAGCAGTCTTAAATTACATGGCCGACAGACAGTTCGAACTTGTTGAAACAAGTCCTTATATCTCAACTTCTCAAGGGACAGGTGGAACCTCTGGAATTTTTTTTATAATGAGGAAAAAGAGGTAGTAGTACCGAGAAAAACTATCGTTCGTCGAGAACGTTACACTGGTTTGACTAAATTTGATTTACAAGAGTATTCGGTTGTTTTTCAAGCGAAAGATTATGGTCGCTGGACATCGGCCTTTTTGGTTTTGCATTTCATTTTAAAACTTGAAAATTGAGCGTTCGATACCCTGAGTGGTCAGCGGCAATATTTTATTTTCATTCGTAAGTCATCGACTGATAATAAATCAATACTCCGGTGGAGCATCCGATGACAATTTGAACATACAAGGGATAAATCTTCCAGCTTGGTTTTGCTTGCTAATTTGAAATTGGCTAATGGCGTACGGTGATGACATTCGATATTATACAAAGCCGAAAAGCTTAACAATATCTAATCCTAAACCTATAAAACTGAAAAAAATCCATTAACTTAAACAAAGAATTACTCACTAGCAAAAAGTACACTTCTTCTGACGACATAGACACGGCACCAATTTTGGGCCCTGACCTCTCTTAAAGATTGACAACCTGACATCCGGTGTCGCGCAATCAAAGCGCGATATAAAGGGAGTAGACCTCCACACCATGGCATCGCCCCGCAGGGTTACCGGGTGCCGTGAAAACCAATCCACCATTGAAAGGACACAAGAAACGACACAACAATGAAAAAACGACAACAAGACCTCGTGAGAAGTCAAGCACCATCTCGGCGCGAGTTCCTGGCTCGCTCAGCGGCAGCCGCTGCCACAATCCTTGTATATGGGGACCTACGCGTGGCAGCGGTGGGGAAGAAGACCTTCACCATCTTGCACACCAACGACCTCCACTCGAATTTCATCGGGCTGGGCCCGGCCTCGGACTACTCCCCGTTTATCACTGGCAACGACAAGACACTAGGTGGATACGCTCGCCTGGCCGCGTTGATTCGCCAGAGGAAGGTGGCCCGCCAGGTTCTTGGCCCGGTACTGATCCTCGACGATGGGGATTATAGCATGGGGACAGCCTTCGGCGGGGCCATTCGTGAGACTGGCGCCGAGCTGCAACTCCTGTCCTTGATGGGTTACGATGCCACCACCTTCGGAAACCATGAGTTTGACTTCGGTCCCGAGGGGTTGGGTCAATCCATCGAAGTGGCCGTCAAAGCTGCACGTGTTCCTCCAATAGTCGCCTCGAACACCAGCTTCGATGCGAAAGACGCAATGCTGGCAGATCTCCAACGTTTGGCTAAGGATGGGGTGATCCGCCGCTATCTCGTGATCGAGCGTGGCGGTGTGCGCTTCGGCATCATCGGGTTGCTGGGCAAAGAAGCCGTGGTGTACACCCAAGGGGGTGCAGCTTCGTTCCCCGACGCCATCGAGACTGCCAAGGATCTGGTGAACGTTCTCCGCGAGAAAGAGAAAGTGGATGTGGTTATTTGCCTTAGCCATGGTGGCGTAGCGAGGGGAAAGGACGGGAAATTCACCGGCGGCGATGACGTGGGCGTGGCTGAGGCAGTGCCCGGCATCGACGTAGTCATTGGCGGCCACAGCCATACTGCGCTCCAAGAGGCGATTATCGTCAACGGCCGCACCCCCGTGGTGCAGGCCGGAAAGTATGGACAGTATCTCGGCGAACTAGTTATTACAATGGACGGCGGCAAGCTGATGGTCGAGTCCTACAAACTCCATCTGATTGACGACACCATTGCCGGCGACCGGGCCATTGCTGACGAGATGAACAGGTTCAAGAAGACGGTCACCGCGGTTGTATTCGCGTCCCGGGGCTACAGTATTGATCAGCCGCTGGCGGTAGTGCCGCAGGATCTGCCTAACACTTTCACAGACATCGCCGCCGGCACGCCGCTCGCCAACCTCGTCACCGACTCATTCCGGAAAGCCACCAGCGCCGACATCTCAATCACCGCCAATGCAATGATGCGCGCGGGCTTAACACGAGGGAAGTCAGGCGTGCAGACTGTCTACGATGTGTTCGCTGTGGCGCCCCTCGGCGCTGGTATCGTGGATACAACGGCTGGCAGCGCCCTGGTGACGGCTTACTTCACGGGGCAGGAGTTGAAGCATATGCTCGAGTTTCTGCTTCTGGATAATCCGACCCACCCTGGCGAATCTTTTCCCCGCGCCTCGGGCATGAGGTTTCGCTACGATACATCTCGCCCGATGTTCGACGTCGTGACGACGATCGAAATAGGAGATCTCGATCACGGTTACCGTGGAATCGACATCACAGGGAAGGACGAGCATTTGTATAGCCTCACATGCCCTTTGTTTTTCGGCAAAATAGTTGTGGCCATCCCGACATACACAAAGGGCACACTAACGCTTGTGCCCAAGAACAAGGCAGGGCAGCCACTCCAGGAGAAGACCCAGTTACTCGCCGACCCTCGCGGCAACACGCCCGACCTGCTACCGCCACCAGGCACGATGGATAAAAGTAGTGTCGACACGGTGACGGAGGGAGGTGCCGTTCGGGAGACCAAAGAATGGCAGGCGATCATGGATTACATTCGCAACCTGCCCGTCAAGACCAAGGGCGAACTACCCATAATCCCCGTCGATGAGCGCGCCACAGAGGCCCGGGCGATTAAAATAGGCTGATCGGCTTTGGACGAGTTGTTGAATCCTAAATCAGGAAGTGCGAGGATATAGAAAACAGAAAGGGCAACGGAAGGCAAAGGAAATTCCGTGAGAATGAACGTAATCAGAATATAGTCTGCGTCAAATGTGCATCACCGTTAGTGCGGTCACTTCCCAATACAAAAAGTGGAAACCTGCGTTGGCAACCAATTACAGAGGAATTAGCGACAGATTGGTAATGATAAATTGATATTGAAAACGGGGCAGATCCTGCCTGGGTCGGGCCTTAGTGGACTATTTTTAGTAAAAATTAGAATAGTAATACTGTTGACTATTACTTGGCCTCTGATTTTTATATTCCTCAAAAATTATTTCAAGTTTCTCCCTTAGGGCATCGAAACCTCCCAAAAATAGTTTAATCGAGAAATGTCCGGTATTGAAGGGTTAAGTTGTCTATACTAACAGAGCAAGCCGCTCTCACTTAATTAAAAGCAACTTTTAACACAAAAAAATCATGAAAATATCTAAACTCTTTGCCCTCCTCTTTATGGTATGGATAACCATGTCCTCCTTTGCAGGTTTCGCACAGAAATCAGAAGACATTATGAATCACGAAAAAGTCATTAAACAGTATTATACCGCTTATGAGAAAAAAGACTGGCATATCCTGGAGCAGATTCTCGCTGACGGGTTTACTTTCACCAGCCCGGCCGGCGATGACCATATTAATTTAAAGCTTTACAAGGAAAGGTGTTGGCCAAATGCCAATAATACCAAAAAGTTTGATTTGGAAAAGATTATTATTGATGGAGATGATGCTTATGTAACATATAATGGCTGGACTACAGACGGTAGATTATTTCGGAACACTGAGCGTTTTAAATTTAAAGATGGAAAAATAATGGAGAATGAATGTTTCTTTGGAACCGGAGTAAGTTTTCCTAATAATACAAAAAAATGAAAAAATTAGCGCCTCGACGCGCAGGTTTGGAGGAGACTAAAAGCAAAGAAGGGCAACAGAAGGCAAAGGAAATTCTGTGAGAATGAACTTAATCAGAATATAGTCTGCGTCAAATGTGCATCGCCGTTAATGCGGTCACTTCCCAATACAGAAAGTGAAAACCGTTGATTCCAGTGGGTTTCAGAGAAATTAGTGACAGATCAGTGATAAGAAATTACGGATTTTATAAACTAAGATTGCAAAAACGTAAACTCATAAAAGAGAAAATTTAAACCTTACCAGGTGACTAGTTTCATATCTGACCAGGAAATTGAATGATAAACTCACTTCCTTCGCCTTCTTTAGTCTCTACTTTTATTTCCCGTCCATGAGCTTTGACTATATCATAACTTAAGCTCAACCAATGAATGGGGATTAAAATAAACGTTCCCCTGGCGGTTTGATCCCTTGTAGTCGGATATAAATTGTCGTTTGTCCCCGATGATGCGTCTGATGTTCGAAGGCCTTTTCCAACATTGCGAATCGGGTCTCCTTCCATTTGAACAGGGAGACTATCTCTCCATATTTGGCAGGGCTCAAATCCTTTATGCTTTGTATGGCAAAATCATAGCTGATGGTGACGAAATACACGACTGAATCCTTGGATTGAGCGCCGGGACTGTTTTCCAGGTCCCTGTGCTTAATAGGTTCGGGGACCTGGGCGCTTGTAGCCGTGGCGATCAGGGGTGCGAAATTGTCTTGCGCCAGGTGAAGCATCTGCTGAGAAAAGCTGCGGATGCTGTCTGTGGGTTTGAAAGAATATTTGTCGGCGGGCATTGCGTTTAGATAGTCCAGGGTATAGGTTTTGGCCCGTTCCCAGTCCTTAACGAACTGCGCTTTGATTTGGTCGGAGGTTATGGGCTGGGCGGATGCGAAAAAGGACAGGCCGGTTAGCAAAGCCCCGGTAAAAAGCGTATAGATTTTTTTTGTAGCAAAATGGCTCATAGCAATGGTTTTGACGTTACGCGTAAATGTAATTATTTAAAATAAGACTCCGGCAGGTAGGTGGCTATTGTCCTGACACTACACCGGTTACCGATTCTAGTGCGTTTGCTGGGAATTAGTGACGGATTAGTAACCAACCAATTAGTGATAATATGCCAAACTGCGCCAAATTCAGGATTTCATTTTAGGAATATTTGCTCCCTTTAACAAGAGCCAAAAACCAAGAGCAATTTCATCGATAGCGATAGGACCATAACAGGTAGGTATAATCGTTTTCTCCACGTCAGGGAAAATAACGATAGCGAATTGGCTTATCAGTAATAGCAAAGAAGAAAATATACCCCAGGCAGCCAATACCTTGGGGATGTATCCTGACTTGAATAGCAAATAATTAAATATTGTCGATCCTAAACCTAAAAATATTGCGACAATAATAAAGGTTAAAGCATATGTATCATGCAATATCGATAGTGCTTGTATTTGGTTTGAATCGAATGCTTTCAGATGGTCAGCATCATCGACGAACTGCATAGCAACATAATAATTTATAATAGCAACGCAGGCAACCGTTGTCTCCACCAGTCTGAAGAATACTGCAAGCAAGGCAAGATTTCTATTTACAGATCTGAGTAATACATAAAGCGCCAGGATAAGTACCACATCAATAGTAAAGGTGATTATATTGTTGGCAATACCGATACGAAATAGTCGCTCATTAGCCATAATATTACTTGCAGTTTTTAGAGCATCTCCGCTTACAACAAGAGTGGAAGGAAAGTGTACATAAAATTCAGCGAAGAGTCCAGTTGCCATGGCAATCAGATACAGAAGTCCTGCGAGTCTTGCGGCTTTTTTTTGTGTTGTAATAGTGGTTTGATTTTCCATTTTACTATAATTTTTTCTGGTATGCCTTTTTTAATCTACTACTATTTCCAAGTTTAATTTGCGTGCAAACATAATTATAAGGCACTTCGTCTGTAAAGATATTTACCTTGATACACTGTTGATTAGAGTTATCCATTTTGTATTGTTGTTGCGACCTCCGATTTTGATGGAAATCAAAACGGAAGCCTAAAATGGGGTTGTTCATTGCAGTCCAACAATTTGGATGTTCAGCAATTTAACGAGGACCCACAGCGATTTGACAGCCCATTCCCGTTCGCTCACTTAGAGTGTCTGAAAGTAACTTGTATAGTCCCTGAATTTCTACTCAGTTATATCCATGCATTTTCCAATAATCAATTCCTAACAGGGTTATTGCAGATATAATGTAAGCATCAAGTTCGCTATTGCTGAACATCGGCGAGATTGACCAATTAAATGCCAGTCTTTTTAAACGGAATGTTACCTTCTGTTTTTTTTAGTGCTTATCTATTATGGAGTCTTTACCCCGAATATATACCCTACGGTAGCTGTAATACCCATGGCGATTGTCCCCCAAAAACAAATCCTCATAACACTCCTCGCAACTGCTGACCCGCCGGCTTTAGCAGCAAGTACACCCGACAATGCCAGAAATACAATTGAAAATGAGTATTGACAGACTACCATATATTTGATAGGTGCAAATATTGAAACTAAAAGTGGAAGTAGGCCCCCTGATATAAATGAAGCACCTGAAGCCAGTGCAGCTTGTAATGGTCTTGGTTTAGAGGCCTCATTAATACCCAATTCGTCTCTGGCATGCGCTTCTAATACATTTTTTTTTGAAAGTTGAATAGCTACCTCCATGGCAAGGTCACCGTCCAATCCTCTATTTTGATAAAGACCGGCTAGTTCCCTCAACTCCTTTTCAGGCGTTGTATTAAGTTCAATTTGCTCCCTGTTTAAATCCGCATTCTCAATATCGGACTGTGAACTAACAGAAACATATTCTCCTGCCGCCATAGATAATGCGCCAGCAACCAATCCAGCCAGAGCCGCTAAGATGATCGGGTTTCTCGTATCACTGGCGGCAGCCACGCCAATAACTAAACTCGTAGTTGAAAGAATACCATCGTTTGCGCCTAATACTGCGGCTCTAAGCCATCCGCTTTTATTTGTATAGTGTTTCTCGATTTCCATATTTAATTATTTTTCTTCACTTTGCGTACTTGGTCACATTTTGTTCTGCACCGATACAAAAAGTACCGCTGGCCGATTCTAGTGGATTTGCGGGGAATTAGTCTAGGATTGATAACTGGTTTTTGAGGAGATTTGTTGGGATTTAGGTGGTCAGTATCGGCGGAATCTCCATCTAACGTGGCTTGGTTACTTCCCAACACAAAAAGTACTGTCCCCCGATTCTACCGGGAACATTCGGGGAACCATTATAGATGTCCAATTAATAGCGTGCCTTGCACTACACACAATGGCATCCAAGGTTATTGTCGTTCATAACCACTCAAGTGGTAAGCTGGAAGCAAGTAAAAGTGATATTAAAATAACGAAGCAGATCAAAGAGGCTTTGGGTCTAATTGACGTTCTATTATTGGATCATTTGATTCTTACGGATGATTGTTACTTGTCCATGCACGGACATGGATTGGTCTGAGAATCATCAATATTGTATCATCATAGATAGCCACATCGAGCTTTTCCTGCCCGCTATCACTTTCTTAAAAAAACCTACCTTTAGCTATCGATGATAGAAGCCAATCATATATTAGATTTTAAAGAGCGTCTTTTACTGTTTGTTACCCTATTTTTAAGCTCATCTTTTTTAGGGTATATCGACAACTCAAAATCTTTCCATCATCAAAGAACTCAGACTGAATTAATTTATTCGAATAACAACAATTCCAATAAAAAGGTAGTCTTATACAATAGGTTAATACAATCTACTGGGAAAAAAAGTGCTCTTTTTAATTTTTACGAATACTTCAAAAGAGCTTTATTAAATTTCGATAAACTGACAAAAATTAAGTATGATAATTTTTCTATAAAAGAATATTTCCCTCTCACTACTCACTGTTTTATCCAAATACACCAAAACCCTCATTACTCCAAAGAGGGCATTTTCATCACAAAAATAGGATAGAGCTATCCCTAGTTGGATTGACAACTTTCAATTCTCTGACCTTCCATTGATGCCTTACGGCATCTCAATTAATTATTCATTTAAAGAATGAAAACCCTAAAAAGAGTATTTCGATTCTTTCGTATTTTGCTGTTTGCTTTCATGTTGGCCATATGTATGGTACTCGGAATTGCACCTCTTTTACCAAAAAGAAAAGATTCATATGCCGTTGAAATTAAAAAGGAAGAAACTGAAAGTAATGAGGGTAATAACTCAACGATTAATTTAAAATTGTCCGATTATCGCTGAGGATTTACACCTCAATCTCGATATTGCAGTAGCTGCAATACATGTTCTTCCTTAGAAATCTGAGAATTCTGAGGTACTATACAGTATCATTGTGTATCATATGCTATCATTAGGTATCACACCGTATCATTGTGCCCCATAATCTGGCCAATAAAATTCACGAAAGAACAAAAACAGGATTTCGTAACAGATTAGTAACGAGAAATTATTTTTGTCGGCCTAATAGACAATAACTGTACATACTCACTAATTCATCCATGTTTGTACAAATACCCATTTGAAAATATGTTGTTGAAGTTATGAACTAAAGCTGAAAATTGAACGTCGAGCCCGAACCGCTGCTGATGCTTGCAATTAGTTGATGTTACATTGTCTGGCCCTGCTTTTGCAAATATTTTTGTTATGTGCCGTTTTTCTTTATGCCCTACCACTGCAACTTTATTGTTTCGTCAGAGGGTTTCACATATTGAAGTATTATGTTCCGGCGTCCGATTAATATTCCGTTACTGTCCTTCGTTAATTTAATGATAGAAGGTGTTCCACCATGATGATTATTTAGTTCGGAACGATTTTTGTCTGTAATCAAATCATCACCTTCAAAATAATAAATAATAGGGTATTCGGGAAAATTAGGTCCAGAGATATGTCCGTGTACATGCGCAGGAGAAGTATGACTTGGATATTGTCCTGGTTTTATTGTCCGAAACTCGTATTTTCCATCAGCACCTGTTTTCATTCTTCCATGTATGCGAGGATGTAATTCGCCTGCACCCCCGCCACCTGCAATATAATATCCTTTTGCATCCGTCTGCCATACGGAAAGTATTGCTCCTTTTGCGGGAGTTTTACCGTCTGGTAAGTAAATTGTCCCTGAAATAATCATTGTCTCTCCAGGTTCGCTGTCTGAGACCAATTTTATTTTTGATTGCATGTCAGTTGTGTCCTTATTGATTATTGCAAGGTGATTAGAGTTCGTTGTCTGTCCGCAACCGAAGAACAAAATAGTCAGGAAGGAAATTATTGGATAAATCATTTTCATTTTATTTTTTTATATTTCATGATTAACGAGTCGATACTTATTTTGTCGGCAAAGGCGAAGAAAAGCAACTAAAAGCAAAAAAATTGCTGTGAGTATGAATGTACTCCGCAGGGAACGTGCATGTACAGTGAAAAGGTCACTTCCCGATACAGAAAGTGAAAAGCGCTGATTCTAGTGGGTTTGATGGGAATTAGTGACGGATAAGTAACTAGTTTTTCTCTACCGAAAACTATTCACTTCGCTTGGTGACTTACATTATAAGTGTTTTTTCAATTCGGCAGCTGCGAGTTCAATCAAACCCTTTACCTGCGGCGTTCCAGCCAATCCATTCAACATTCCAAAATCATGAATCACTCCATTATATCTGACTGACAAAACCTCCACACCTGCTTGCTCCAATTTCCTTCCGTATGCCTCCCCTTCATCTCTTAAAATGTCATTTTCTGCAACCTGGATCAGAGCAGGAGGTAAATCTTTCAATTCTTCGAGAGAAGCCCGCAAAGGCGCAGCGTATTTTTCTTTACGCTGTGTTGTATCCATAGTGTATCTATCCCAGGACCATTTCATCAGTGGTACAGTAAGAAAGCGTTGCTGACCGTATTCTTTATAAGAATCCTCTGTGAAACTAGTATCGGTAGACGGCCACATTAATATTTGCAGTTTAATCCGGGGACCACCTTTATCTTTTGCCATCAAACACAACGCGGCAGTCATATTGCCTCCCGCACTATTACCTGCAGCAGCCATATTCTTACTGTCTACATTTATTTCATCACCATGTTCTGATACCCATTTGGCCGCTGCATAAATTTCATGAATGGCCTGTGGATAGTGCGCTTCAGGCGAAAGTGTATAATGGACAAAAACAGCAGCACACCCCGATGCTACAACCAGATCCCTCACCAAACGTTTATGTGTGGGAAAATCACCCAGCACCCATCCTCCACCATGCGTGAAAATGAAAACTGGTAATTTTTCTTTCTTCCCTCCTGGTCGCACAATGGTGAGTTTTACAGTATACCCATCCTGAGTAATGGTTTTTTCAGTTTCATCGATACCGGATAAATCAACCTTTACTGAGGCCTGTAAATTTATCAGCACCTTGCGTGCATCCTGCTCAGAAAGGGATTCTGGTACAGGACCACCTGAATTCAATGGTCTTAAGAACGCTTTCACCGCTGGTGAGAGATGCTCATCAACTGAGTATTCCGGAGCTGGCCTTGTCATAACTGAAATTATTATTTAACGCACTCAACTGCTGTTTTATTTATTTGCACTATTGTATTCTTCATCGGTTACGGGCTGAAGCCAGGTTGCCTGTATGTCGCCTTTATAATTGGTAATTGCTATGTCAACCATTCTAATTGTTGCTGATGCTCCGTGCCAATGAGGTATATTTTCGGGAGCTATGACTACATCGCCCTTTTTTATAGCTCTTACCGGTTTGCCTTTTTCCTGATATAAACCCTCGCCTTCGATTATAATTAATATTTGTCCTTTAGGGTGTGTATGCCAATTACTTCTTGTTTTTGGCTCATAGATCAGACTGCCAACTGTAAAATCATTGTTTTTATCCCTGCCAACCAGTGGTGATAAAAAAGCATTTCCGACAAATTGCTCATTTGGTAATTTCTGTCCCTGGGGGAATATGGATGCTGTGTTCATTTTTTTTGTTTTATATTGTTTCTAAGGCAATAATTGCTCATAAGTTTTGTTTTGGTTTGGCTGGATCATAAATAAATCCGGTGCTCATTTAGTAAATCCATCCACTTCAACAACGGCATCAGCAAAGGCCTGGGGTGCCTCCTGCGGAAGATTGTGTCCGATACCACCCGTAACAATGTGGTTAGAATATTTACTCGAAAATTTCGCTGCATAGGATGAAGGATCTCCGTGTGGCGCCCCATTGGCATCGCCTTCGAGGGTAACACTTGGTACAGTTATGATCGGAGCCATCGCGAGTCGATTTTCCAGATCGTCATATTTTGCCTCGCCTTCTGCCAGGCCAAGCCTCCAGCGATAATTATGAATGACAATCGCAACATGATCCGGGTTATCGAAAGAAGCGGCAGTCCGGTCGAAGGTAGTATCATCAAAGTTCCACTTAGGTGACGCAAGTTTCCAGATGAGGTTAGAAAAGTCACGACGGTATTTTTCATAGCCGGCTCGGCCACGCTCCGTGGCAAAATAATATTGATACCACCATTGCAATTCAGCCCTAGGAAGCAGGGGATTTTTCCCAGCAGCCTGACTACCGATCAGATAACCGCTCACAGAAACAAGCCCTTTGCATCGTTCAGGCCAGAGCGCAGCGATGATGTCGGCAGTTCTCGCCCCCCAGTCGAAACCACCAATGATAGCGCTTTTTATTTTTAGTGCATCCATAAATGCAATGATATCGACCGCGACGACAGACTGCTGCCCATTACGCAAAGTGGTATCAGAAAGAAATTTTGTTGTGCCATATCCCCGAAGAAAAGGAACGATCACGCGATAACCTTTAGCAGCCAGCAACGGAGCGACCTCAGCAAAACTATAGATATCATAAGGCCATCCGTGCAATAGAATGACAACGGGACCGCTGGCAGGGCCATCTTCAGCATATCCAATATTCAGGACACCGGCATTTATCTGTTTCATCGGCGCAAACGAAGGATTTGTTCCTGATTTATTCATAACTGGTGTAGTGTATATTTCAGAATTCATTGATTCTGGATTTATAATTCCAGTCATGAAAAATCCTCCAGCTGCTACTGATTTCGCCGCAGTGCGCAAAAAATTACGCCGTCCATATATTTGTTGCTGTGGCATTTTTTCTTCTTATTTTTTTAGATACTAAAAATGAAGAATACGCTAGCGCAATGTTTTGAATGCTGAACGGAGTTCCACACAAAATTCTTCTGGTTGTTCCCAGGCCGCGAAATGACCTCCCTTAACAACTTTATTAAAATAGAGAAGTTTGGGATAGGCCATTTGAGTCCAGCTCTGCGGAGCCGCGTAAATTTCATCAGGAAAGACACTAACGGCCACGGGTATCTTAACATTTCTCACATCGAAAAAGCCACCCTTTGGTCCCTGAAAGGCTTCCCAATAGAGACGCGAAGCAGAAACACCTGTTTTTGTAAGCCAGTACAATGTAATGTTGTCAAGAATATCGTCATTCGTGAGACCTTCTTTCTTTCCATCGAAAACGCGTGTTATGAGCTGATAACTACGGATATCGTGATCAAGCATCCAGGCAGCAAGGCCGATAGGTGAATCTTCAATCCCATAAAGAGTCTGCGGACGGTTTCCCATCTCAAGTGCATAGGCTATACCCTTATTATTAAAATAGTCCAACTGCTGATATGCGTTTTTTTCGTCGGCTGAAAGATCAGGCGGCATGATTCCAGCGGCCAGCGCTTTGTCGATACTTGCAGGAACGGTGGCAGGCATGTTGGTATGAATGGCCAGTAATTCCGGTGGTGCGATCAGCGCCATGATTTCCGAAATTGCATTACCCCAGTCCCCGCCCTGTGCAACATATTTTTTATATCCAAGCCGCTTCATCAGTTCGATCCATGCCTTGGCAACATGCAAAGGATCCCATCCTGTAGTCGTCGGCTTACCTGAAAATCCATGGCCAGGAAGGGAAGGTATCACCACGTCGAAAGCGTCTTCTGCCTTTCCTCCATAAGCGACAGGATCAGTCAGAGGACCAATGATCTTCATCTGTTCAATGATCGAACCCGGCCAGCCATGCGTGATGATGACCGGCAACGCATTCTTGTTTTTCGAACGAACATGAATAAAATAAATATCCAGGCCATCTATCGTCGTTATGAATTGCGGCAGTGCGTTCAGTCTTGCCTCCACTTTACGCCAATCATAACTAGTTCCCCAGTACTGAGCGAGTTTTTGCATCGTAGCCAGCTGAACTCCTTGAGAATCATCGCTGACAGTCCCTTTGTCCGGCCAGCGTGTATCCTTAATACGTCTTTGGAGATCTTTCAGTGCCGCTTCTGAAATCTTAATATGATACGGGCGAATTAAATCGGAAGACCGTAAATCAGCAGAGGTTGCAGTTTGTGCGTGGCCAGCAGAAGATGAAAGTGCAAGCGCACCGGCGACAATGGTACCCGCGAGTTTTTTTTTGCTCTTTTCCATGGTATTATTTTTAAAATCTTAAAACAATAAAATGGATACGGAGAACAAATGATACGGGGAATTATTGACATGAAGTACTATTGAGACGAAGTGCTATTAATACGGAGAACTATTGACTGGGGTACTATCAGAAATGTCAAAAATACGTGAATAGCAGTGGGGCAAAAGTGAAACTATTATTTAGCTCCACAAAATTAATTCCGAATACTTTTAAATAAAAAGCGACAGGTACAGGAATTTATATATATCGTGATTCCAACTGTTCAAGACCTCACCTGTTCTCAAGAGAAAATCAAAAATATGTTCGCTTTTTGATAAATGGCTTCCATTTAATTCAATAGTATAACTTTTTAATTTATCATATTTGGGATCAGTGATAAATTCTTCGATCTGGTCGATCAATGACATGCAAATATCATGCTGTCTATGGAATTGATTTGGAAGAAATAGGTAATCTCTCATCTTGAATATCAGTTCTGTTTCAAATGTTTATCGTATCACTTTAAAGACAAGGATCTTAATATTAAATATATCGAGTTTATTCAATTCTCACAATAATGTAGTATCCTACATGTAAACCTTAGAAGCATACGAATTCCGTCGTATCATAGTGTATCATACAGTATCATAAGGTATCATTGCGTATCATACATACCCATCATCTCCCCCTTCAAACACATCAAAAAGCGTGTAATCAAGAAGTAGTAACCGGATTAGTAACAAGAAATTGGCGACTAAAGGCAAAGGAAAGCTACAAAAAGCAAAAGAATCGGTCTGAGAATGACTGCAATCGGAATATACTCTGCATCAAATGTGCATCACCGTTAGTGCAGTCACTTCCCAATACAAAAAGTAATGTCCCGCGATTTTAGTGGGTTTGCCGGGAATTCGTGACGGATTAGTAACTGCTCTGCTATTCTGAAATATGTTGTAAATAATAACAATAAACCAATTGGCCTTTACGTAAGCTGGATATTCGGATAAATTCATTTGCGGCGTGCGCTTTTTCATCCCTGCGCTGAAAACCCAATGAATAGGCATAAAGACCCAACTGCTCTTTAAAATCGATCAGGGCACCAACGGTTCCACCAATGGCGACCTGTAATGGCGGCCTTCCATATAACTGTATCAACGCCTCTGAAATCTTGTTATAAGCTTTTGTATCAGACGGAAATTTTAAAGGTATCGAAGGAGTTTCCGCACGATTAAAAATTATCGTAGATCCTGCCGGTGCGAATTTATTGATGTGCTTTTCAATAAGATCAATTATTTCATTACCAGACTGATTATAAACCAGTCTGCAACTAAGCCTGCACATGGCGGTCCCGGGAATAATATTTGAAAACCCTTCCACAGCCGTGTAACCGCCCTGTATACCATTTATTTCCAGGGTTGGACGATACCATACTCTTTCGAGAGGCAGATAATTGGTATCCCCTGTTTCGGCCGTTGTTCCGAACAATTTCATGTCGTCCGCCGCAGAATAAGGAACTTTTTTTATCATTTGTCTTTCCTCCGGGCTGAGGGGTAAAACCTTGTCATAAAAGCCCGCTACAGCCACGTTTCCATCCTTATCATAAAATGAGGCGATTATTTCAGCCATGGCTTTTGCAGAATTGGGTAGTTTTCCGCCATTTCCAGAATGCGCATCAAAATTGGCAGTTTTAATATGGAATTCTAATCCTGCATAACCCCGCACACTCATGGCGATAGCCGGTACACTATCAGATCGCTGACCGGCATCTGTATTTAGTGCGAAATCCGCTTTTAATAATTCTTTGTTGTCCGCCAGAAATTCATGAAAATTCGTACTTCCCTCTTCTTCCTCTCCTTCGAAGACAAATTTCACATTTACGGGCAAAGATTTGTCTTTGCTTAACATGGCTTCCACCGCCCAAATAGCTATCATCGCGCCACTTTTATCGTCATCAGTTCCGCGCCCAAATATTCTTTCGTTTTGGATAACCGGAGCAAAGGGTGGATTTTCCCATTCGGCTTCCTTAACGGGCTGAACATCATAGTGAGCGTAAATCAACACCGTTGGTTTGCCAGGCGCCTTATCCCAACTCCCATACACAACGGGTAGTCCCTTTGTCGGAATGGTCTCTGCCGTAGTCATTCCAATGGCTTTCAACTTTTTTACAATCCATAACGCCGCCATTTCAACATCCGGCTTGTGCGAAGGCATCGAGGAAATGCTCGGTATGGAAACAAATTCGAGGTATTCTTTCAAATGGGCATCTTTGTGTTCGTCGATATATTTTTCATATGATAAAAAGTCGGTCTTCAGATGATTCTTTTTCTCATCCCCGGACTGGCTAATTTGCGCATTCAAATGCGTACTGATCAATACAATTAGATTGGCTAAGATTAGCGCAACTGGGAATTTAAATCTTGTCATAATAAATTATTAACGTCGTTCAAAATATTAATTCTTTGTTCCTTATAAAGAGTCATATCTTATTAATTTCTCCTTTCGAATTCACCTAATTCTACTCAGTCCATTTCGTTTCATGTTCATAGAATAAAGTATAAAGCACCTTAAAATGTAGCAACCACTTATACGTTTGTATAGTAAATCAAAGTCAGTTTAAAATAAAGTTAGACCCTCCCCATTTTTTTTACATACATAAATCCACACTCTTCTCTAGCTATTATAGTCTTCAAGTCATTGTGTACCATAATCTGGCCACCAAAATCAAGCATTTCACAAGAACAGGATTTAGTAACAGATTAGTATCGAAAGAAAGGCGATTAAAGGCAAAGAAAAGCAACAAGAGGCAAATGAAATCGAATCAGAAGCCGCATCAATCGCAGGAAATGCGCATTCAGCCCATGGTGGTTACTTCCCAATACAAAACTTCCCAAATATATAACTCAGCTGTTCTTCGTTGGTGACTTCGCCGGTGATTTCGCCGAGGTAATGCAGACAGCGCCGGATGTCGAGGGCGAGCAGATCGCCGGTAAGATGACTGTCGAGGCCTTTGCGTATGTCCATCAGCGATAGTTGAACCTGCTGCAGCGCGGCATAGTGACGGGCGTGCGTGACGATCGTTCCCTCGGGTTGTGACTTGCCCTGCAGTACGCGGCCGGCCAATTCTTTTTTCAGTTTGTCGATCCCCTGGTGTTGCTTCGCCGATATGAATATAGGATGCGGAATGTCGCTAAATTTTTTGACCGCGGCTTCTTCTCCCATCATGTCTGTCTTATTGCCCACGAAGATGAATTTGCTCCCATGCACTTCGTCAATCGGAACATGGATCTGCTTCTCCGCCGCCGTGACCTCAAACATGGAAATGGCATCGGCAGGAATGGCTCCATCGTTGACATCGAAAAGATAGATCACGATGTCCGCCTGCCGGATCTTCTCCATGCTCTTCGCCATGCCCATGCTTTCGATGGTGTCAACCGTATGTTGCCGTATCCCGGCGGTGTCGATCAAACGAAATAGTATCCCCTCGATATTGATGATTTCTTCTATCGTGTCGCGCGTGGTGCCGGCAATTTCACTGACGATAGCGCGGTCTTCGTTGAGCAAGGCATTCAGTAGTGTAGACTTCCCCGCATTGGGCTTCCCTACGATGGCGGCTTGCACGCCATTACGAATCACGTTGCCGAGCCGGAATGATTCCAGCAATTGCTCTGTGGTCTCTGTCGCTTCATTGATCAGCTGAAAGAGCTGCCAGCGATCCGCAAATTCTATGTCTTCCTGGGAAAAATCAAGCTCCAATTCGATCAGGGCGGAAAAACTCAGCAGGCGCTCACGCAAATGAAACAGTTCGTTGGAGAATCCACCACGCATGGTATACAATGCGGATTGCCTCGAGGCTTCTGTCCTGCTGGCGATCATGTCGGCCACTGCTTCGGCTTGGGTAAGGTCCATCTTCGCATTCAGAAATGCACGCTGTGTGAATTCGCCCGGCTTCGCCATTCTTGCACCTTTCTTTATGCAGGCTTCTATGATCTTTTCCTGTACATAAGGAGAACCGTGACAGGATATTTCTATGACATCTTCGCCGGTGTAGGATTGCGGTGTTTTAAAAAGGCCGATCACGACTTCGTCGAGTACGGCATCCCCGTCTGCCAGAAGTCCATAATGCAGGGTGTGAGTGGGTTGGATGGAAAGATCTTTAGCGGGAAACAAGTCGTTGGCAATTTCCAGGCTCTTTTGGCCGCTGAGCCTGATCACGGCAATGGCTCCAACACCGGGTGGCGTGGAGAGGGCTACAATGGTGTCGTCCCAGCCAGTGAGTTTGCCTAACATGTTGCAAACCTAAAGATTTCGGGGCAGTATTTCGCGCAAAGCATTATCAACTGTTTCACGCAAAGACGCCAAGAGGCGCAAAGACGCAATTCTAAGAATTCTTCTTTGCGTCTTATTAAGTACTCACTTGCCCATTTCGCGGAGTAATTTCTTGGCGGCTTGGCGTGAAAAACAAAAAGGAGAAATTGCTTTCTCCTTTATCTCAAATTCAAAACAAAGACTTTATTGCGCTTCGAGACGGAACTTGATCGGTTGCTTCTTGTAAGATTTTACCTGGCGTCCATTCTGAATAGCCGCTGTCCACTTACCACTTCTCTTGATTACACGAACTGCTTCATCCCTCAATTCATTGGGGCCACTGATCGCTTCCACATCACTCACGTTTCCTTCTTTGTCCACGATAAACTGTACGATGACATCACCCTGGATTTCAGCGTTGACAGCTTCGTCGGGATAGTGGAGGTTCTTACTCAGGTAACGCTGCCAGGCGGCAGGACCACCGGGATAGTCTGACTCGATCTCCACTTTGGTGAATGTCTTGTCATAATCCGTATTGTCCTTGGGTGCTTCAACAACACCTTTATTGTCTGATACCGGCGGAGCAGTGATTCCTTCATCCTTAATACCTTCCTGGTTAACGGTACCGATCTTGGTGTCTTCCAGTTTTTCCTGTTCTGGTGGCTTTTCTTCTTCCTTCACCTGCTCATCTTTCACGATCTTGGGCGGCGTAAACTTGGCCATCTCCACTTTGGGTGGTTCAATCTTGGGAGGCGGAGGAGGAGGAGGCTCATTCTTCTTTTCTTCCTTTATATCTTCCAGCTGGACGTCTTCAACGACCATGGCTTTCTTGTTTGAATTGCCAGTCATGCTGCTCACCAAAAAACCAACAAAAAGCAATATAACGACACCGGCTGTCGCGAGCAACGAGTTCCGGAGTCTTGCGTTATAGCTCTTCCGAAGCTCATACGCACCATATTCCTTGTTGCGGCCATCAAAAATGATGTCCAGCACGTCGGCGCTTAATATTTTGTTAGGTTCCATTATAAATGGCTTTTTCTTTAGACTCAATTTAGTTAAAAATCCACAAAAACCCGGCGGCTATTTGATGCCATTGGCTGTTTCAGTGGCCTGTACGAGCTTATATTCGTCCGGTGTGATGTCCACCATGGCAAACCTCTTCACGTCGTCGATCTTCATCTCATCGAGGATATTCACCGTGTTCTTATAGGTCGCATCCTGGCTGGGCTTCAACACCACCACGAAATCCTTGGGATCGGTTCTTCTTTTCTTGTCGATCACGATATCACGGATATCCTTGAAGTTGGTTCCCTTCAATTTTGTGGGGTCGATGCCTTCATAATAGTAAATCTGGTCATTCTTGCCGAGCATGATGGTCAATACCGCTGACTCTTTTACTTTGTTCTGCTCTTCGGGTTTGTCAACGTCCTTGGGCAGGAACAATTTCATCGCCGTAGGCTGACTCATCGTTGTGGTAAAAATGAAGAAGGTGATCAGAAGAAAACCCAGGTCCACCATTGGGGTGAGATCCACACGGGTTGACAGCTTTTTACCTTTTTTGACGCCGGGACCTTTTTTATGGCCACCACCGCCTGAAGTATCCATCTCTGCCATAACTTCTTATTTTAATTTTTTAAAAATTGTTGCTACTCAGCTCCTTTAACACCACTTGCCTGGTTGACCTTGTACAGTTCGGTTCCTGCAGGCACCGGTATCGGGCTGGTTATCATCTGAAACTTCATCTGGTCATTTTTCTTGAAAGCGATGATCACACCCTGGAAAGAAGGGTATTTAGATGCATCGTCTCCCTTCACCAGTATGTTCATCCTCGTTCCCTGGAAGGCTCCGACGGCGGCTCTCATCCAGTCGATCATTTCATTATTCGTGCTATCCTTTACAGGAATTCCCGGCAGGCTGACACCCTTTAATTGTTCAGGCTGTTTGCTCAGGTAAGATTTTAGCTGGCTGAATGGAACGCCGATATAAGAAGCTCCATTTTTGGAAAATGATGCTTTTTCAGCGTCTGTCAGACCGAGATTTTTCTGTGTGTTGATGTCATCGATAATTTCCTTTTTCTGCGTGCTATTGGCGTCAGAAACAGAAAAATAAACCTTTCCGTCCTTGTCGATGGTGATGAGCACAACATCCTTTTCGGGAGCCACTTTGTTCGACACCGAGCTGGGCGTTACCACACTCAGCGCTTCCGGCGGCTTGAATTTAGTTGCCAATATGAAAAACGACAACAGCAGGAATGCCACATCGCACATCGCTGTCATATCGATGGCAGTGCTTTTTCGCGGTAATTTGACTTTAGGCATTTTGCTTAGTTATTTAATTTAAGATTCAAAGATTACATCATTCCATAAGTCCAAATCATAAAAAACAACCGGCGAATCCGGTCAGTTTTTCATTATTTGTAGAGTGATGCAAAGCTTTGTGTTAAAGTAAATCCGCTTTCGTCAATTCCGTACGTGATGCTGTCGATCTTAGTAGTAAACACATTGTACATGATGATGGCTATGGCTGAGGTTCCGATTCCGAGGGCTGTATTGTACAATGCTTCTGATATACCTTGCGAAAGTTTCTGCGCTGCTTCACCGCCGCCGCTATCACCCAGTGCTGAGAATGAGCGGATCATCCCGATAACTGTTCCTAACAATCCCATCAGGGTTGCTACCGATGCGATGGTTGAAAGGAAGACGAGATTTTTTTCGAGCATCGGCAGTTCGAGTGCAGTTGCTTCTTCTACTTCTTTCTGGATGGCCAACACTTTTTGATCTGTATCCAGATCTGTGGTGGTGATCATTTCTTTGTATTTGCGCAAGCCGGCTTTCATTACGTTACCTACACTGCCTTTTTGTTTGTCGCATTCGCCGATGGCTGCATCGACATTCTTGTTGGCCAGATGGTATTGCACTTTGCGAATGAATTCAGCAATATTTCCAGTGCCGGTTGCTTTTGTAATGGTAAGGAAACGTTCGATTACAAACGTCAATACAGTTAACAATGCACCAATCAAAATTGGTACGATAATTCCACCCAGATACATTCTTGGGAAACCACCTTTAGGACCTTCCTGTGTGGGCCAGAAACCTCCATTAGGATCAGGATGTGTGAAGTTGCTGTCTGCCCCGATTATAAAGCGCCAGATAATATATCCTGCGATCACACAACTTAGTGGTGCGAGCCAGGAAACAGCATTACTCTTTTTTTTCGGTTGAACGGAAGTAGAACTCTTACCAGCAACCGTCGCAGTTGGTCTTGTCTCAGCCATGATCTTTGTTTTTAGTTTTTAAATAAAATTGAAGTATGTAATAGCTAAAAAAAGTGCATAAGTCTAACAAATAATCATTTCAATAGGAAATAACGGTATACTGGTTTTTCGTAGGATGCACAATATAGGGAATTTCCCGTATGACAAAATGAAATTATTGTATCCCGCGGCTCAAAAAAAACATCAAATTTTTGGATAACGGATTTGAAATATTAAGAGATAAATAAAAATAAAAATTACATAAAAAGATTCCCGAAAGCGGATAATTTCTGCATTTTATATGTGTGGCTTTCCCGGTTTTTGTAACTTATTTTATTCGTAACGGAGTGCTTCGATAGGGTTAAGCCTCGCGGCTTTCAATGAGGGGTATAGACCAGCCAGTAATCCAACTATTGTACAAATAACTATGCCAAGGAAAAGCCAGTACCAGGGAAATACAAAACCGGTATTCAGAACCAGAGAGAAGGAGTTGCCAACGATAATGCCCAATATTATTCCAAAAAAGGCGCCCATGAGGCTAATGATAATGGATTCATATAAAAACTGCAAGCGGATGCTTCTTTGCCGGCCGCCAATGGCTTTGACCAGGCCAATTTCCTTGGTTCTTTCCGTGACCGACACCAGCATGATATTCATCAGGCCAACAGCCGCCCCGATAAGGGTGATGATCCCGATGATGACGGCGCTCCAGGTAATGAACCCCAGGTTGCGGAGGAGCTCCTCCACGAAGCGATCGCTCTTGTCAATCACAAAGTTATTTGCCTCGGTGGTGGTCAATCTGCGGACGGGACGAAAGATCCCCTCGGCCTCCCCGATGGCCGCATCCACCATCCGGACATCAGGTACTTTGACCTGGATATTGAATGAGGCGTTCGGCGAGCTGAAAAATCTTCGCACATTATTATAGGAGGTCAGTATGATATTATCCCAACTCCTGCCAATGGAAGATCCTTTGCTGTCCAGGGCGCCCACCACGCGGTAGGGCACGCCATTGATCTTGATCGTCCGTTCCAGGGCTCTTTCGGGATTGTCCCCGAAAAATCGTTTGACCAGGTCGCTGCCCAATACACAAACGTTCCGGCCAGATTGTACATCGAGGTCGTTCAGGTTCCTGCCGGCCGACATGGTATAGCCGTTCAGCTCCGAATAGTTTTCATCGCCACCAAATACCCAAACCGTCGGCGTTGTTTTCTTGTCTCCCTGTGAAACGATCGCATCGTTAGCGCCGCGCATATTCAGGGAAACCTTGGAAGGGAATTTATATGCCCTTTTGAAATCCTCGGCCTGTTCTTTGGTGATCTGTTTTTTAATGTTTGATTTCTTCTCTTTTTTTTCACCCTTCTTCTCTTTCTTCACTTCGTCCCTGCCCCCGAAAAAATTGAAATCGCGATAGTGAATGGTGAAGCCGTTGGCGCCCATGCTGGCAAAGCTTTCCGTGAATTTTTGTTTCATGGCGTCTATGGCCGTGTTGATGCCGACAAGGGCCATGATGCCGAAAGCGATGATAGCAACGGTAATGCCTGTACGAAGCTTATTGCTGCGGACGGTCCGGAATGCCAATGAGAAGATATCGCGAAGCTTCATTTGTACCCGAAATTAGCTAATTCGCACAAAGGCGCAAAGAAGCTCAAGATCTGGCCGACTTAAAACTCTACCAATTCGCAAATTGGCGGTGAGCCACGAGTTGGTCGCAAGAACATTGTTCAATTGATAAGTTCATGTGGCGACACACTCGCGGCAGATACGGGTTGAGCCACGAGTTGGTCGCAAGAACATTGTTCAATTGACAAGTTCAAGCAGCGACACACTCGCGGCAGAAGAAGAGGGTGAAAAAGTTCGTGTGGCGACACACCCGCGGCAGTTCTAGAGAGATGCTAGAAATATGTAAGATAAAGCCTGTCCGTTACCCACTGCGGGAATATTCCCAGCAGGATAATAATAGCCGCAAGTAGTATGAGCAGCCCGCGGAATACCGGCGACACTTCCATCGTTTGTGCATCGCCCTCCTTGAAATACATGGCCTGGATGACCCGGAAATAATAATAGACACTCACCGCCGCACAAAGCACGGCAAAGATGACCAGCCACAAAAATTTGCCCGTCTGCAAAACCGCGGCCAGCATGTAATATTTCGCAAAAAATCCCGCTGTGAGCGGAATACCCGCGAGTGATAAAAGAAAAATGGTATTTGTAGCAGCCAGAACAGGCTGACGCTTTGCCAATCCATTGAATCCGTCGAATGTGTAGTCTTTCATTTTGATCAACACGGCGAAGATGCCGATGGTGGCTAAGCTGTATGCAGCGGCATATAATAATATCCCTTCCTTGGCCAGCGAATTCAATGTCAATAGTGCCAGCAGCATGAATCCCGCCTGCGCAATACTCGAATAAGCCAGCATTCGCTTGACACTTTGCTGGAATACCGCCGTCAGGTTCCCAATGAACAATGTCGCGGCGGTGATGATGGCGACGAATATTTGCCATTGCGGTTTCAGGTCTACAAATGAATCGCCGAACAATCGTATAAATGCAATGAATGCTGCGGCCTTGACGATCGTTGCCATAAAGGATGTGAAAACAGTCGGCGCTCCATCATATACGTCAGGCGTCCAGAAATGAAATGGCGCCGCAGAAACTTTAAATGCCATCGAAGACATCAACAATATCAATCCCACAATGAACAAGGGCGATCCAACCCCGCGACCAATGGCCAGCTCATCAATAAAAAATGTGCCCCGCTCGCTTGCCCCGTAAAGGAATGCGATCCCTAACAGCATCAATCCCGTAGAAAAAGAACCCATGAGGAAATATTTCAGGGATGCTTCATTGCTTTTCAAATTGCGTTTGTCAGCGCCCGTTAAAATATATAGCGGGATTGAAATGATCTCAATGCCGATAAATAACATCAGCAACGTGTTGAATGAGCTCGCGATGCTCACGCCACAAAGCACGAAAAATATGAGTGCAAAATATTCTCCTGTATGAATGCCGACATCCTCGATATCGCGTGCAGATAAGAGGAAATAAATGAGCGTGCTTCCGAATGCAATGCTGTTGAAGACCAATCCGAATGAATCAAAATACAGCATGTTATGTGTATTGACCGGAAAGAAATGATAGTTCATCAGGTCAAGTACATTCGATATCAAAAGAATCAATAACCCAAGCACAGCCGTAATCCTGATTGCTCCGGGCTTCTTCAGGAAAATGGCGCTGAACATCATGACCGTTCCCCAAACTGCTGAAATTACAATTGCATTCATATCGGCTATTAATCTTCTCTTATAATTTATAGTTCATTTTTACCAGTATCGCTTCCACCGTGCTCTTAGTCAGATTGAATATCGGTTGCGGGTAAACGCCAACAACCAGGATGATTACCACAATCACCGCCAGCACGATTTTTTCATTCAGCTGAATATCTTTCGCCTGCGCAGTGATTGCATTCGTATTACCATAAAATACGCGCTGTATCATGTTCAGCATATATACGGCAGACAAGATAACTGTGATCGCCGCAGTAACTGTAAACACCACATTGTAATGCGTTGCTACCGATCCGTAGATTCCATTGAACATTAAGAACTCGCCGATAAAAGCATTGGTCAGCGGCAGCGCAATATTGGCCAGGGCAACAATGACCAGCAGAATCGCCAACGATGGCGCTTTAATGGCGAGGCCGCCAAGTTCACTGATCTTCCTCGTATGGAACTGTCTTTCGATCAGGTCGACAACTATCCACAATCCTATAATATTGATCCCGTGATTGAACATTTGGATCATTACACCCTGCATGCTTATCTGGGATGTTGCAAAAACAGCAAGGCACATCAATCCCATATGTGCGATAGATGAATACGCTACCATTCTTTTTAAATCATTCTGCCTGATGGCGATCAGCGAAGCATATAACATTCCGATGATACAAAGTGCAGAAACTGTGTCGCCCCAGGCCCAGGTGCCAATCGGCAATACCGGAGCAAGCCAGCGGATGAGGCCGAAGAGTCCCATCTTCACCATCACCCCGCTCAATACCATTGTAACAGCAGTCGGCGCCTGCTCATATGTGTCGGGCTGCCAGGTGTGGAATGGAAATATCGGCATCTTGACCGCAAAAGCAATGAAGAAAAGCCAGAACAACCAGGACTGATCCTGCGGTGACATCATCGTTCTCAGTGCATAAAATGATTCGATAGAGAAGCTACCATTCTTTGTATGCAGATACAAATAGATGATGCCTACCAGCATCAACAGCGAACCGAGGAATGTATAGATGAAGAATTTAAATGTAGCCTGAATCCTTCTTTCCCCTCCCCACTGAGATGCGAGAAAATAAACGGGGATTAGCGCAAGTTCCCAGAAGAAATAAAATAGCAAGGCATCCATGGCGAGAAACACGCCCATCAAACCGGCCTGTGAAAGGAGCATAAGTGCATAAAAATTTCCGGCGTTCTTATATTGATCACGCCATGTGGCCACGAATATGACCGGAAATGCAATTGCAGTAAGAAAGGTCAGGATCTGTCCCATCCCGTCCAGGCCAAGGGAAAATTTACTGTTGAATGCCGGCAGCCATTCGGCGCTGAACTTCAGGTGTGCATCACCGGCAGGCAGCGCGAGACCGGTCAGCGATACAATCAATACCAACACCGACGCAAACAAAGACCAGGTTCTTGCCGTATCGTTGTTCTTGATGAAGAACCCGATCAGCGCAGCTACCACTGGAATTACAAATAATAATACCGGAACCATAATATTTATATCGCCTGCTAAGGCAATTATTTTATTTCTTCATGAATAACTGCACGATGAACAATATCACCATACCCAACACCATCAGTAATACATATCCTCCTACCTGTCCGCTCTGCAAAAGTCTGATCTGCCTGCTGCCGTATTGCACAAGACGACCGACTCCATTCACGAGCCAGTCGATCACTGATTTTTCAATACCATTTAAAAGCCGGGCAAATCCGTTCAGTGGCCTCACAATTATGGAATCATACAGCTCGTCGACATACCATTTATTCGCGAGTACTTTTCCGAATCCTCCGGGCTCTCCGAGCTCCGGCTTCCTGCTGTATCTGCTCCATGCAATGATAGCAACAATTAGCGCAAGCCCGGAAGAAGTCAGCATCAGCATCCACTCTGTGGATGACGAAGCCTCCGGTAAAGTTTTTATTTTCTCTGAAGCTTCAAAGACGGGGGAAAGAAAATGCTCCAAAGCATGCGAGTTTGCGGCAAATATTTGCGGGATGCCCAAAAATCCGCCCACTGCTGAAAGGATCGCCAAAATGATCAGCGGAATCGTGATGGCCGAAGGGCTCTCATGCAAATGTTTTTCCTGATCGCTGGTGCCGCGAAAATTTCCAAGGAATGTCGTTGCGTATAATCTGAACATATAAAATGCCGTCATCATAGCGCCGATCACGCCAACCGCGTAGTACAATACATTTTTTTTGTAAGCGGCAGCAAGGATTTCATCCTTGGAAAAGAAACCTGAAAATGGAGGAATTCCTGCAATAGCCAGGCAGGCAATCAAAAACGTGATATGCGTGATGGGTAAATATTTTTTCAGTCCGCCCATCTTCCTGATGTCCTGTTCGCCATGAATAGCATGGATAACCGAACCTGCGCCGAGGAAAAGCAGGGCTTTAAAGAAAGCGTGCGTCATCACATGAAACACGGCGCCGGTATATGCACCTGCGCCGAGTCCGAGAAACATATATCCCAACTGGCTCACGGTTGAATAAGCCAGCACTTTCTTGATATCATTTTGTTTGAGGGCGATTGTCGCCGCCAGTATAGCCGTGGCTAATCCAATTATCGCAACAACATTTTGGGAAACGGGCGCCAGCGTGTACATGATATTGCTGCGCGCAATCATATATATACCTGCCGTGACCATGGTCGCTGCATGGATGAGTGCGGAAACCGGTGTCGGGCCCGCCATGGCATCCGGCAACCAGGTATATAATGGTATCTGCGCCGATTTGCCTGTAGCTCCCACGAATAGCAGGAGTGTGATCCCGGTGATCACTGCCTTTGATGCAGTGGGTGCTTTGGAAAAAACTTCGCTGAAGGTAACAGATCCGAACTGGCTGATCATCCAGAAAATCGCGATCAAGAATCCGAGATCGCCGATCCTGTTCATGATGAAGGCTTTTTTGGCAGCGTTGTCGTAGTCGATATTCTTGAACCAATAGCCGATCAAAAGATATGAACAGAGTCCGACTCCTTCCCAGCCAATGAACATGATGACAAAATTCGCGCCGATCACCAACAGCAACATCGAAAAAACGAAGAGATTCAGGTAAGAAAAATATCTCGCGAAATCCGGTCCGTCTTCATCGTGCATGTATGCCGTGGAATATACATGAATCAGAAATCCAACGCCGGTGATGATGAGCATGAACAGGACGGAAAGCTGATCTACCTGGAAAGAGAATGGAATGTTCAGGCTGCCGACATTAATGAAATCGAAGAGCTTCACGATCACAGGTTCGAATCCTTCCTTGCGCACTTCGAAAAATATCATCAGGCTCACGATAAACGATGCCAGTATGGCAAAGCTTCCGATGAGGCCGGTAAGAGATTTGGACAAGCTCTTCCTGAATAACCCATTGATCAAGAAACCGATCAGCGGAAATAAAGGAACCAGGTAAACTAAATTGCTCATAAGTTCAGTGCTCGAATCGATACTGCGTTTTCAGCAGCCCCGACATTTTAGTGCTTCAAACGATTTAAGAAATTGACGTCGACGGAATGTGTGTTCCGGTACATCATGGCGATAATGGCCAGTCCCACGCTCACTTCAGCAGCCGCCACGATCATGATAAAGAATACAAATATTTGTCCGTCGATGCCTGCATTCGGATTGGTCAGTTTTAGTGCCAGGTGATGCATTTTTGAAAATGCAACCAGCAGAAGGTTCACGGCATTCAGCATAAGCTCGATGCACATGAAAATGATGATGGCGTTCCTGCGTGTCAAAACACCCGCAACGCCAATGCAAAACAGTGCGACTGATAAGAATATGTAATAGTTAATCGGCATAATGCATTTTTTTCACACAGTTTGTCTTCTTGACTGTTTCACGCAAAGGCGCAAAGAATCGCAAAGACGCGAAGAAATATTTTTTTTGTTACTTACTTAAAAGAACTGGCGAAACCTTGTTATTTACTCATCCGAATTCGCAATGACGTTATCCTTTGCGTGAAATATCCCAGCGACACACTCTTTAAAGGTTCATAGCTCATTGACTATTCTATGAATTCCATCCTTTATCAAATGAACATTAAAATTTATTAGTATCCCTAGTTTTATTCCTGTCAATTTCAAATAAGTCAAGACCTGCTTAAAATGAACTGGAGCAATAACTTCAATCGATTTAATTTCTACTATCACCTTCCCTTCAATAATTATATCCGCTCTAAATCCATGATCGAGGTGAAATTCCTCATAAATGACAGGTACCGCGACCTGTCTCGAAAAAAGTATACCCTTTTTGGCCAGCTCAAAACAAAGAATTTCTTCGTATACCGATTCATATAGCCCTGGCCCAAATTGACAATGAATTCGAAAACAGGTATCAACTACAATCTTTGCAATCTCATTCTCCGTCACATCCGGCATTTTGGCGCAATGTTTTCAAAAAACTATCTATTGCCAAATGCTGTTAACCCACAGATCTACAGTTTTTTTACTTGACCAGATGCATTTTTCACACTGTCCAGTTGATTGTTTCACGCAAAGGCGCAAAGACTCGAAAAAATTTGTTCATTACTCAAAAGAACTGGCAAAACGTATTATTTATTCACTCGAATTCGCAATTACGTTATCCTTTGCGCCTTTGCGATTCTTTGCGTCTTTGCGAGAAACCCAGCAAAGCATCACTCCTTCTTTCCAATCACCACGGCACCTACCATCGCACTTAAAAATAAAATACTGCTTATCTCAAACGGAACCACGTAATCATTAAATAATGAAATTCCAAGATTGTGTATCAATCCAATTTCTCCCTGGCCCGTTTCCGCAATCTGATTCTTGACATCTGCATCCTTCAATGCCGCCACCAATACCAGCAACAATGCGCCGCCGGCAATCACACCGGCAATTTTCAGCCACTTATTCTTCTGAGGTTCCGTATCCACATTCAAATTCATCAGCATGATCACATAGAGAAACAATACCATGATCGCGCCGGCATATACAATAAGATTCACAATAGCGAGAAACTGGGCATTCAACAAAATATAATGCCCGGAAATAGTGAAGAAAACGACGATCAGCCACAATACGCTATGGACGGGATTTTTGCTTACCACGACCATAATGGCACTGAATAGCGCTACAATACTTAAGACCCAAAACAAGAAATGCGTAGTGCTCATTGAAGCAGTTGGTTGTTTTAAAAGCTATCTTTTTACTCTCAGCCCCCTGGCTTTTTCAAAAGCTTCGGGCTGCAATTTAGGATGAGGAATGAGTAACTCCTCCTTTCCATAAATAAAAGATTTTCGGCTATAGTTAGACGCTGTAACTGTTTCTGATAAATAAATGGCATCCTTCGGACAGGCTTCTTCGCAAAGTCCGCAAAAAATGCAGCGCAACATATTGATCTCATATTTTGCCGCATATTTTTCCTCGCGGAATAAATTCTCTTCTCCCGGCAAACGCTCTGCCGCTTCCATGGTGATCGCTTCCGCAGGACAAGCCACAGCACAAAGACCGCATGCCGTGCAACGTTCCCTCCCTTCTTCATCCCGATTCAAAACCTGCAGCCCGCGAAATACAGGACTGAAGGGCCTTGTCTTCTCGGGATAATTGATCGTCGGCCTTTTCTTGAACATATGTCCAAACGTAATCGACATGCCCCTCGCAATCGCAGGGATATACAATTTCTCCCAAATCGTCATCGGCTTGCGTTCAACGATTTCTGCCCTGTTCGTAAATGGTTGCATAGCTCATTCTTTTTGCCTGCTGTTGCCAGGCTTGCGCAAAATTATTTTTATCACTCCAACCTTCCAATTAAAAATGCCAGTGATTTTGTTTGAGCAAAATCAGAAAACCTGTGACAATCATATTCAATAACGCGAGCGGAATCAATCCCTTCCAACCTAAACGCATCAACTGATCATAACGGAATCTCGGGACTGTCCAGCGCACCCAAATGAAAAAGAAAATAAAGATCGCCACTTTCAAAAACAAACTGAGTCCCTGCAAAATCGCCAGCAGGTTTTGACCATGACTGGCGCCGAAGGATGTATCATTCACAAAAGGAATATCATAGCCTCCAAAGAACAATGTGGCCATCACCGCGCTGCTGATAAACATATTCACGTATTCAGCAAAGAGATAAAAACCAAGTTTCATGGAAGAATATTCCTGGTGATATCCAAAGTTCAATTCGCTTTCGGCCTCAGACAAATCAAACGGCGTGCGATTGCATTCCGCAAAAGCACAAACCAAAAAGATCAAAAATCCTACGGGCTGTTTGAAGAAAAAGTAAATTCCATCCTGCTGTTGTGCGACAATAGTTTTAAGGCTGAGGGTCTGCGTTAGCATTAGCAATGCGATCAGGGAAAGTCCCATCGCCAGTTCATAGGAAATGATCTGCGAAGCACCGCGGATCGCCGCAAGTAATGAGAATTTATTGTTCGATGCCCAACCGCCGATCATCACGCCATATACACCCATACTCACTACGCCGAAAATGTAAAGAATACCAATATTGACGTCCGCGATCTGCAGCTCGACATTTCTTCCAAATAATTCCAGGTGACTGCTCCACGGAACTACCGCACTTGTCATCATCGCTGTCAGCATCGCCAATCCTGGTCCCAGGATAAAAAGAAACCGGTTGGAAAGATTCGGAACAATCTCCTCTTTCATGAATAATTTCAGTCCATCCGCCACGGGTTGCAAAATTCCAAATGGGCCGGCGCGATTGGGACCACGCCTGTCCTGGATAAATGCAGCCACCTTTCTTTCAGCATAGGTTTCATACATCGCCACGAGCAATGAAACCGACACTATGATCGCAATCAGAATCAATTTTTCGACAATCAAAAACCAGTCAATAGCTAACAGGCTAAGATGCATTTGAGATATTATTTGATCAGCATTTGTTCTTTACTCAACATCGTTGTGTCACTCACTTGTACAGTTGGAATTCTATTCAGCCGACTTTTTTTCGTGACTCTTGATAACGTCTATACGTTTGGGTTGATTGAAATCCGAACTGTGTGCAGGTCCTTCAATCCTGGACAGATCTATTTCGGGCCTGTTCACTTCACTCACACTATGGATATTCATCAACAATTTAGGTTTACGGCCACCCATTACATCCGGCAGCGCCTCTTTTGGAATTTTTATTCCGACATAATGTCCCTGCGAGATCACGGAATGACGATCTATTTTTGTCGGACCTTCGACTACCCAGTCCGCTGTCTGCTTCTTCTCGAATCTGCATTCATTACAGATCCATTCTTCTACTTCTCCCCACTGATCCTTTCTCGCCGTGACACGGAACACTTCGTTCCCGCGGTACCATACCGTTGCCTTGCCAGAGCACTTCGGACAATCACGGTGTGCATCCACCGGTTTCAAAAACCAGACACGGTTCTTGAAACGGAAGGTTCTGTCGGTAAGCGCACCTACAGGACAAACATCGATTATATTGCCGATGAAGTCATGATGAAGGGATTTTTGAATATAGGTTGCGATCTCTGAATGATCACCACGGTCTAAAATCCCGTGCTCACGCTTTTCAGTGAGTTGATCTGCTACGAATACGCATCGAAAACAAAGTATGCAGCGCGTCATGTGGAGTTGAATATATGGACCGAGGTCATGTTTTTCAAAAGTGCGGCGCTTGAATTCATAACGCGTTCCTTCTTTTCCGTGATCATAACTGAGATCCTGCAGCGAACATTCTCCAGCCTGGTCGCATATCGGGCAATCGAGCGGGTGATTGATCAGCAAAAATTCGACAACGCCATTTCTGGCGTCGATCACTTTTTCGCTGGTAATATTTTTTACGATCATTCCATCCATCACGTTGGTCCTGCAGCTTGCCACCAGCTTGGGCATGGGTCTCGGGTCAGCAGTAGATCCTGCCGCCACCTCTACCAGGCAGGTGCGGCATTTTCCGCCGCTGCCTTTGAGCTTGGTGTAATAACACATCGCCGGAGGCGCCACGTCTCCACCGATCCTTCGTGCCGCATTCAGGATGGTTGTCCCCGGCTCCACTTCGATCGTGATGTTGTCGATCGTCACTTTGACTAGTTTCTTTTCGTCAGGCATATTTTATTATTTCACGCAAAGGCGGTAATTCTTATAAATAATTTTAATAAAACGCAGAGGACGCGGAGATCGCAGAGAATCGCTGAGACAAACCCTGCCTCCGTGACCCTCTGTGCTCTCTGAACCCTCCGTGTTTGAAAAATCTCTCTGGCATTAAATGTTCATTTATAATCCTTCTGATAAAACAAACCGCAGAGGACGCGGAGATCACGGAGAATCGCTGAGGCAAACGCTGCCTCCGCGCCCCTCTGTGCTCTCTGCGCACTCTGTGTTTAAAAAATCTCTCTGGCATTTAGTGCTCATTTATAACCTTCTAATAAAACAAAACGCAGAGGACGCAGAGATCGTGGAGAATCGCAGAGACAAACCGTGCCTCCGCGCACCCCTGTGCTCTCCGTGTACTCTGTGTTTAAAAAATCTCTCGGAAATTTAAAGTTCATTTATAATCCTTCTGATTCCGTCCTTCTACCAAAAACATTAAATAATTTCCATTCTTCCGGCATATTTTATTCTTTGACGCAGCTTTTCATCCTGTATATTGCAACCCCAAGTACAACCGTTACATATGTCAAAGGTCAAAGTAGGCATTCCGCAGGGTACCCGCGATTTTCCTGCAACTGTCGTCAACAAAAGAAGTTTCATCACCGACAGCATAAAGGCGGTCTTCGAAGCCTCCGGCTTTCAACCTCTTGAAACTCCTGCGATGGAAAATCTCGACACGCTGATGGGAAAATATGGAGAAGAAGGTGACAGGCTGATCTTTAAGATCCTTAATAACGGTCTCGACAATCCCACTAAAAAAGAAAAGGCAAAGGCTGAATTTGAAAAAATACTGGAAGGAAAAAATTCTGCCGACATTACAGAAAGAGCGCTTCGCTATGACCTCACTATTCCTTTCGCGCGTTATGTGGCCATGCATTATCATGAACTAACATTTCCATATAAACGCTATCAGATTCAGCCGGTATGGAGGGCAGACAGACCGCAGAAAGGAAGATACCGGGAATTCTATCAGTGCGATGCCGATATCGTTGGAAGCAATGCTTTGCTGAACGAGGTTGAGTTTGCACATATCTATGCATTGGTCTTCGACAAACTTCGCATCCCGGTAGAAATAAAGATCAACAGCCGTAAGATCCTCACGGCATTGGCTGCTATTTGCAATGCACCGGATAAACTGACGGAATTAACAGTGGCCATCGACAAGCTGGATAAGATCGGACCTGAAAAATTAAATGCAGAACTGGAATCCATCGGACTTAACAAGCATCAGCTTGCCATCGTCAATAATTTCCTTTCGATCTCCGGCAACAGCCAGGAAAAAGTTGAGCAATTGAAACTGCTGATGAAGAATAACCAGGTCGGTCTGGAAGGAATTAAAGAAATTGAATTTGTCGTCAATTATCCATTTCAATATCGGTCGGCCTCACTGTCAATCGATCTCACACTGGCGCGCGGACTGAATTATTATACGGGAATCATTTTTGAAGTCAAAGCCGGCCAGGTTCAGATCGGAAGCATAGGCGGAGGAGGAAGATATGATGATCTCACCGGCCTTTTCGGAGTGCCTGGTGTTCCCGGCGTAGGAATTTCGTTCGGTGTAGACAGAATTTATGATGTGATGGAAGAATTACAATTGTTTCCTGCGACGGTAGATTCAGGCTCCAGGGTGTTGTTCTTTAACCTGGGTGAAGCAGAAAGCCGCAAATCATTTGAGCTCATGCAGGAATTGCGTCGGAGCGGAGTCGGCGCGGAATTATTTCACGAACAAACCAAATTCGACAAGCAATTCAAATACGCCGAGAAAAAAAATATCCCTTATGTAGTCATCCTGGGAACGCAGGAGCTTGCAGCAGGCACCTGCTCGATAAAAAATCTTGGTACAGGAAAACAGGAAACCATCAACCAGTCAGCGCTCAGCAGTTTTAATTTTAATTCCTGACAAGCGCTCAATTCTTTTCATAAACAATAGCAGCGCCCTGGCCCACGCCCACGCACATGGTAGCGAGCCCATATCGCGATCCTCGACGATTCATTTCATGCAATAAAGTAGCAGAGATCCTAACCCCACTGCATCCCAACGGGTGTCCAATTGCAATTGCACCTCCGTTGACATTAACCTTTTCAATATCGAGGCCCAGCTCATGAATGCACGCAATAGATTGAGAAGCGAATGCTTCATTTAATTCAATCAGGTCGAGATCATTGATCGAAAGGCCTGCACGCTGAAGAGCTTTTCTTGTTGCGGGCACGGGTCCGATTCCCATGATCGCCGGATCGACGCCCGCAACTGCCATCGAAACAATGGTGCCCAGTGGTTGCAGATTATATTTTGTAACCGCTTCTTCGCTGGCCAATAACATCGCGGCAGCGCCATCATTAATGCCCGAAGAATTTCCCGCCGTAACGGTTCCTTCTTTTTCAAATGCCGGCTTGAGCCTGGATAATTTTTCCATGGAGGTTTCCCTTGGCTGCTCGTCCTTGGAAAACCAGGTGATCAGCCTGTCGTTCAACATTTCGACCGCAACAATTTCATCCGCCCATTTTTCTGCATCTCTTGCTTTGATATATTTCTGCTGCGAAGCGAGTGCAAACTCATCCTGTGCAATCCGCGAAATCTTCCATTCGCGTGCTACATTCTCGGCGGTTTCACCCATCGAAAAGGGATAGTACTGATCCGCGAGTCGCTTATTCAAAAACCGCCAGCCGATTGTCGAATCATAGATCTCAGTATTTCTGCTGAAGGGTTGTGTCGATTTTCCCATTACAAATGGTGCGCGCGTCATACTTTCTACGCCGGCGGCTATGTATAGATCACCCTCTTCGCAGCGGATGGCTCTGGCGGCGTCCATAATGGCCTGCAGGCCCGATGCACATAGTCTGTTTACCGTATTTCCGCCCACTGATACCGGCAATCCGGCAAGCAGGGCAGCCATTCTCGCTACATTTCTGTTGTCTTCCCCGGCCTGGTTCGCATCGCCGGCAATCACGTCTTCAATCGCAGTGATATCAATACCTTCATTTCTCTCTATCAATGCCCTGATCGCATAGGCCAGCAAATCATCCGGACGCATACTGCTTAAAGCACCTCCATATTTTCCTATCGGGGTTCTGACCGCGTCTATTATATAAACCTTTTTCATTTGTAGAATTTAAAACCTTTTTTACCGGCAGCAAATATCCGAGCATAATTGAGAAATAAGAAATCCGAGATTCCGGGACGGAAATAACAGCGACCCGGGCAGTGGAAGCGATTGTTTATCTTTGCAGCCGGATGAAAGACGACAAGAAAAATATACGGTACCTGAGCCTTGACGATTTAACGGATTATTTCGAAGCTGCAGGAGAACAAAAATTCAGGGCCAAACAGGTATACGAGTGGTTATGGCAAAAGCACGCGCATAGTTTTGACGATATGAGCAACCTGAGCAAGGATCTTCGCAAATCGCTCAGCGAACATTTTTCTCTTCCCGCGCTTTCGATCGACGCCACGCAGTACAGCGCTGACGGAACTGTGAAAAGCCGTTTCAAAACCTTTGACGGCCACCTGGTAGAAGGCGTACTTATTCCAACCGATGAAAGAAAGACTGCCTGCGTGTCCTCCCAGATCGGCTGCTCGCTGAGCTGCAAATTTTGCGCGACCGGCTATATGGAACGCGAAAGAAACCTGGACTTTGACGAGATCTATGATGAAGTGGTGCTCATCAACCAGCAGTCTGAAAGAATTTACGATAAGAAACTTTCCAATATCGTGTTCATGGGTATGGGAGAACCATTGCTCAATTATAAAAATGTCCTGAAAGCGATCGACAAGATTTCTTCGCCCGATGGTTTGGGGATGAGTGCAAGAAGAATTACCGTATCTACAGCCGGTGTGGCCAAAATGATACGACAGTTGGGTGATGATAAGGTCAGGTTCAAGCTTGCGCTTTCTCTTCATGCCGCCAACGATCAGAAGAGGCATGAGATCATGCCGATCAATGACACCAATAATATCAGATCACTGATCGATGCGCTCATTTATTTCTACAAAGAAACTGGCAACGAGATAACTTTTGAATATATTCTTTTCCGCGATTTCAATGACAGTCTCAAAGACGCCGATGAACTCATCAAGATTTACCGGCAGGTGCCTGCCGATCTTGTGAACATCATCGAATATAATCCGATCGACAAAGCGGTATTCCAAAAACCTGACGACGACGTGGTGCAAAAATTCATGAATCACCTCGAGAAAAATAAGGTAAATGCCAGGTTGCGCAGGAGCAGGGGTAAGGATATTGATGCGGCGTGCGGTCAGCTTGCCAACAAAAACTGATTGTCAATTCCAAAAAAAATTATCGCGCATTATTCCGGAGTTGTTGAAGAAGCGCCTTCATGTCTTTCGGCAGCGCCGCCTCGAATTGCTGCTCACGATTTTGCCGGTCTTTAAATTTCAATTGAAAAGAATGCAGCCCCAGCCTTTGAAGAATCGGGCGTTCTTCTTCCTCCAATTTTGACAACTTATAGTTTCGTTTGAAGGATGAAACAAAGATGGGTGTCTCATTTCCATAAAGGCTGTCGCAAACTATGGAATGACCAATGCTTTGCATATGCAGCCGGATCTGGTGCGTACGGCCTGTTTCAATATTGAAACTCAAATATGAAAACGAACCCAATTCCTCCAAGACACGGTAATGAGTAATAGCAGGCTTGCCTTTCTTGTTAACCACCATCAAACCATTCTTGGCAGGATGTTCAATGATGGGTCCATACACGATGCCGAGGTAATTCTTATCGACCAATCTTTCTTCAAATGCCTGTGAAAGAAATTTATGGGCATGCTCATTCTTTGCAAACGCAATCAGGCCACTCGTGTCTTTGTCGAGCCGGTGCACGGTAAATATCTGTCCATATTTTTTTTGGAGAAAGCTTTTCAGCGAATCGCCGGACTGTAAACGGTCTGGAATGCTCAACAAACCGGAAGGTTTATTGACGACAACAAAATCATCGTTCTCGAATATGATTACTGGTTTTTCCATTGATTGTAAAAAATAAGGAAGAGAATAAATTCTTATTGGAGGGAAGAATTCAAATATTTCAGGATCCGGATCTCCTTTTCACTGAGCAGTCGCCAATTGCCGCGTTGTACATTTTTTTTGGTAAGTCCCGCGTACATAACGCGATCGAGACTTTTGACATCGTATCCAAGGCTTTCGAATATTCTTCTTACGATCCGGTTCTTGCCGCTGTGGATTTCCAATCCGACCTGGCTTTTATCTTTGGGATCTGCAAATGCAAGCGCGTCCACGGTTGCCATGCCGTCTTCGAGTTCGATGCCGGCTGCGATCTTGTCAAAATGTGCTTTTGTCAGCGGCTTGTCGAGACCGACATGATATATTTTTTTGATCTCGTGTTTAGGATGTGCGAGTTTTTGCGCCAGTTCCCCATCATTCGTCAATAATAAAACGCCTGAAGTATTTCTATCCAGTCTTCCAACCGGGTACACTCTTTCTTTGGTGGCCCTCCGGATGAGGTCGAGGACGGTCTTTCTGCCCTGAGGATCGTCGGTGGTCGTAATATAGTCTTTGGGTTTGTTGAGAAGTATGTATACAAAATGACGGGAGACTTGGATTTTCTTGTCGCTTACTTTGATGTCATCTTTCATTGAAACCTTGGTCCCGGGTTCGGTGACGATCTGGCCATTCACGGTAACCTTGCCTTGTTTGACGAGATCGGCAGCGTCGCGCCTTGAGCAAACCCCACCATGTGCGATGAATTTGTTGAGAGGAATTTGTGATGGATCTAGTGGCGCTTCGGTCTTGGTTTGGGCTTTAACGGGCTGTCTTCCACCGGCTTCGCCCTGCTTGAGTCGTCTCTTCTCGGCGAATCTTTTTTCGATGGCTTCCTGTCTTTCTTTTTTTTCCGCTTTTTTTGCCTGGCGGAAGCCTTCTTTTACTGCGCTATTACTTTTCTTGTTGAAGAACTTGTTGAAGTTGTCTGTCTTTCTTTTCATGAGTTGCTGTTTTACAACAGTATTTGAATAAACCGGCACGAAGGTATTGTAATTTCTCCTTGCTACACGCAAAGGCGGCGCTTGTTTTGCGCAAAGGCCTTTAGATGACAGAGAAACTCACGCGAGTGTTTCGACGGTTGAGTCGAGAGTAAGTTGAGCCAAGACAAAATAGTCGAACTACTCGTGGCAGCAGCGAGTGGCACACTAACTAAACGTCGAGAAACGGCGAGTGCACCCTAATTCACGAGAGTGGCCAGATTAAAGGGGGGTGGAAACACTCGCGGCAGTCGGGAAGTAAAAAACCGCCCCAAAATTGAATTTTGAGACGGTTTCTTCGTGATTGATAAATCCGGCCGTGCTATTTACCTTTTGATCCTCTTTCATGCATTGACTCCCAGGCAGAGATCTGATCGGGTGTAAGTACTGCCCTGATCGCTTCCTTCTGGTTCATTGCAAGCGTCTTGATTTCCTCTCTTTTTTCCATGGGGAGGAGATTATCGTTTTCGCGAAGGGATTGTAACTCTTGTCTGAAACTCTGTTGCTTTGACTGAATGCTGCTGGCCTGATCATTGGTAAGTTTCAGATCGATCTTCATTCTTTCGAGTCGCGCAGCTTCCTGGACCTGCATTTCTTCCTGCATTTTCTTTTTCTCCTTTGCTATCTGGGCTTTCTGATCATCTGTCAATAAACCCTGCAATTTATTCTTCCTGTCTTTTTGCAGAGCCAGCAGCTGCGATTTGTATTGTTTTAAAGTCAGATTATCGTTCTTCCACAATGCCGCGGATTTTTGCCGGTAGTCGTCTTCGATAGTCTTCATTTGTTGTTTCTGCTGTTCAGTATAATGAACGCGGAAACCGCGGTGACGATCTCTTCCGTAGCGATTCATCGCCTGGTTTCTGTCACCACGATAATGGTGGCCGTCACGGCCTGTCCCGCTGTTCCAATGTTTTGAATAAGAAGATTTGTTGGCAGCTGTATCGGCCGCTGATGCATTTCCGGAAGTTGACTGTGCACTTGCCAGGATGGCATAAAGCACAGAAATTCCCAATGCCAGAATTCTTTTCATACTAATAGATTTCCACCTTCGACTCCGGCCGGAAACAGGAGTTTAATGGAGCATTGGAGAGAATACCTATAAAAATGGCTGATTTACCGGTTTTGGTCCTACTCTTCTACCACGTGTCCTACACCTAGGTGTAGGACACGTTGATGGATCGGTTTTATCGCTGTAGTTCCAAAGAAAATCGCCCTGACAGGCCAATAATTCTGATTGAAAATAGCCGGGCCAATTCGCTGGTCGAAAAATATTGCGTGTCCTACACCTAGGTGTAGGACACGTGTAATCCATCTGTTAATCCCCGGTCATTCGCTGCTCTTATAAACAATACCTGCACGCATGACAAATTTCACCCTGCCCATCGACATAATATCCTTTGTTGGATCGCCGTCGACAGCGATAATGTCCCCCAGCTTGCCTTTTTCTATACTGCCCGTTTTATCGCTGATACCCAGCAGCTCGGCAGCGTTCATGGTTGCGCTCCTGATAGCTTCGAGCGGAGGCATTCCCGCTTCGGTCATATAGATGAATTCCATCCAGTTCTTTCCGTGCGCATATACGCCGGCGTCAGTACCGAAAGCAATTTTCACTCCTGCCTTGTACGCTTTGGAGAAAGTATTTTCCATCAATGGTCCGATCGCTTTTGCTTTTGTAGCAATGATCTCCGGAAAATATCCGGGATGTGTTGCGGAATCGGAAACAGATTTGCCGGCTATCAGTGTCGGCACATACCAGGTTCCATATTTTTTGAATAAGCTAATCGCTTCATCATCCATAAAAGTTCCATGCTCAATAGAAGCCACTCCTGCCCTTATGGCTCTTTTCATTCCTTCGGCACCATGCGCGTGCGCAGCCACTTTCATTCCATAATCTTTTGCAGTTTGCACAATCGTCCGGATCTCTTCCTCAGTAAATTGCGCGCCCGTCCCATCCTTTTCGAGACTCAGCACGCCACCGGTTGCCATGATCTTTATCCAATCACTTCCCTCCTTGTATCTCATCCTGACGCCCTTGATGCATTCTTCCACACCATTCACCACGCCCTCCTGCGGACCCGGATTTCCTTTCAGGCTGTTGCGATATCCGTTGGTAGGATCGGCATGCCCCCCTGTTGTTCCCAGTGGTATTCCTGCCGTATACACTTTCGGTCCCTTGATCAATCCTTTATTAATAGCATTTCTCAGCGAAATGTTTACACCCGTTCCTCCCAAATCGCGCACGGTCGTGAAGCCGGCCATTAAAGTTTTTTCTGCAATTCCGACAGACATAAACGCATAATCCTGCGGATTCAACATCACTTCCCTTTCCAACTCATGCGGCGTTGTTTCACTTTCGAGGTGCGTGTGGCAATCCATCAATCCCGGCATCACAGTAAACCTTTTGAGATCAATAATTTTATCGCCTGATGTAGTGGGAATATAACCCTTCTGTATATCCGTAATATTTCCTCCTTCCACGACCACCGACATTTCTGTCAGCACCTGGAGGGATTTTACATCCACAAGCTTGCCGCAATACAAAACCGTTCTTTGGGCCGTTGCTGAAATGGCAAGAAATAAAAATGTCAACAGAGTGCCTGCAATTTTTCTCATAAATGCTGTTTTGATTGATAAATCTAATATCCTATTTTTTGGAATCCCATTCGCTTTTGACACCATCTAAATTCAGGAATGACCAAAACAAAAAAGCCCCTGACGGGGCTTTCTGAAAATTGGTATGATTACAATTATTTATTCGGCTGAGGCGTATAACGCAAATATGGTTTTACCACCTTCACACCTTTGGGGAATTTTTTGATTGCATCTTCGGTTGAAACCGCAGGAACTACGATCACATCTTCACCTTCTTTCCAATCAGCCGGTGTTGCAACGCTATAGTTGGCAGTAAGCTGCAATGAATCAATTACACGCAACACTTCTACAAAATTTCTTCCTGTAGACGCCGGGTAAGTGATGGTAAGTTTTACTTTTTTATCGGGTCCGATCACAAAGAGAGAACGGACAGTAAATGTTTCTGATGCGTTGGGATGTATCATTCCGTAGAGATTGGCAACAGTTCTGTCGCTGTCGGCAATTATGGGAAATCCAACTGAAACATTCTGCGTTTCGTTGATATCCTTCACCCATCCAAGGTGTTTGTCCAGAGGATCCACACTGACCGCAAGCACTTTTACATTGCGCTTTGCAAATTCATCCTGTAGGAGTGCCGTCTTTCCCAATTCAGTCGTACACACCGGTGTGAAATCTGCAGGATGGGAAAATAAAACACCCCAGCCATTGCCCAGGTATTCATAGAAATCAAGGTCTCCGGCTGTAGTTTTCGCCTGGAAATTGGGAGCAACATCCCCTAATCTTAAACTCATATAAAGCGATTTTTAGTGAGAAAATATTTTAGTCCTTCAAAAAAGGACAACGAAGATATTAATTCTCTATCGCAATAGTAGACTTTTAGCAAAATATTTATATCCCGGTGGCTTTGGAAATCGACGATCTTCCGAACCTGTTTTTAACATCGTCGATGGCTTTGTAGAGTTCCGTTTTGCGCTCAAAATTCTCGAACAGATTGGTTTGCAATGCATCTGCTGTCAGCTCGCCCAATCTTACGCCCAACAGCCTGACGGTCTGTCCCTTCCGGTAGAGCTTGTGAAAAAGATCACGGGCCTGTGCGATCAATTCGTCGTCGTAAAAAGTATAAGGAATCGTAGTTTGCCTGGAAGTGGTTTCAAAATCCGGGTACCTGATCTTTACGGAAAGACAGCCCGCCATCTTATTTTCCTGGCGGAGTTCGAAGGCAATCTTCTCCGTCATTTTTACCAGTTCAATCAGCAAAAATTCGGTGTCAAGTATATTTTCTTCAAAAGTGTTCTCTGTTGAAATGGACTTCGCTTCATGGTAAGCGGTCACTTCACCATCGTGAATTCCGCGGGCCTTGTTCCAAAGGCTCCATCCATATTTTCCAAATTTGGCTTCGAGCAATTCGAGCGGCTGTTCTCCCAACTCCCTGATGGTTTCAACGTCCATGGACTGCAACGCCAGAAAGGTTTGTCCGCCGACACCGGGGATTTTGTTGACCTTTAGTGGCGCCAGCCATTCTTTCTCCAGGCCGGGAGGGATATATAAATATCCATTGGGCTTTGCTTCATCCGTCGCGATTTTGGCCACCATTTTATTTGCTGCAAGACCGAAAGAAATGGGAAGTTGCGTTTCGTCCATGATCTTTTTCCGCAGGTCGATGGTCCAGCGGTACGGATCAAAATATTTGTTCATTCCCGTTAGATCAAGGTAGAATTCGTCTATCGATGCTTTTTCAAAAAGCGGTGCCTGGCCTGCAATGATCTCGGTAACCTGGCGGGAATATTTGCTGTATGCAGTCCTGTTGCCTCCGACAACTATGGCATGCGGACAAAGTCTTAAAGCGGTCTTCATCGGCATCGCAGAATGAATGCCATAGTTTCTTGCCTCGTAACTGCAGGCAGCTACCACGCCTCTTTCGCTATGACCGCCGACCAGTAAAGGCTTGCCCTTCAGTTCAGGCTCATTGAGGCATTCCACGGATACAAAAAATGCATCCAGGTCAAAATGCGCTATCATTTTTTGTGAAGCCTCCATGTTTACCTGTACGACAAATATACTAAAAAAATTAGTATTTTGAGCGCTTCTTTCCGGGCGAAAACGCCTGGTTAGTTTCAGCCCGGTGAAGCCGTCAAAAAAATTAAATTTAGGATATGGAATGGTTGAACACGAGTATTGTCCCTTTAAAGGATCTGTTGGCTTTTTTGTATAAGAAGTCGCAAACCAGTGATGTACATAAGAAACAGCTGATCATGGAGCTTAGGGATAATCTCAATGTCTTTAAAAATGGGAAATTGAATAATACGGCAAGCGATTTGATGATTGACTTGTTAAGTAATGCAGCCATTCAATCTGCCATCCGGGAAAATTTTCAGTTCAAAAAATTGCGGCATGGCGTCATTAAGGCCTCAATTGTTTACGACGACAGGAACAAGAAATATGTCGGATGGAACGCCGAAAAGCTGATGGATAAGATCGATGAGAAAATTGTAGAGCTGAAAAACATCAAAAAAATGAACAATAACAGCTTGAACGATGTAAAAAATAACATTACCCTCATGATGAGCAATCTCTATTACCGGATGAAGCTGATGGCCGATTTTATACATTCCGGATCCTGAACCGATAGTTACCAAACTGAATTTCAAATAAAATCCCCCGTTATGTTCCTGGAAGAATTGCTGACCAGACAAGCCTCCACATTTCACCCTGTCATTCCCTTTGACAAGTCAAAGGACAGATTTTATCTTTTTGATTTTACGGAAAGGAATGATGAATTATCTGCAGGGCAGATTGCAGACACAGAAGATTTTGCTGACTATATCAATGCGAAATTGAAATCGTCCGAATGCAAATACGGAATCGGAGGATACAATGAACACCGTACCTTATACGCAAGAAGCAAACATTTCGACATTCAGTATCGATCGCCCGAAATGGTAGCTGCGGCAATGCTCGACACTGAAACGGAAGCAAGGAGATTGCATCTTGGCACCGATATCTGGGGACCCAGCGGAACTAAAGTAATGGCGCCCCTGAATGGCCTTCTGCACAGTTTCGCATTCAACAACAACGACAGCGATTACGGCGCAACCATTATTCTTACCCATAATATCGACGGCCACAGTTTCCATACTTTGTACGGACATCTCAGCCTCAACTCACTGAAAAACCTTCATGCGGGAAAGAGAATTAACCAGGGAGAAGTGTTCACAGAATTTGGAATGCGATTCGAAAACGGAAACTGGCCCCCGCATCTGCATTTCCAGATCATCAAAAATATGAATGGATGGGAAGGCGATTACCCCGGTGTGTGCAGCTATGCAGAGAGAGAATCATGGCTCAACAATAGTCCGGATCCAGAACTGTTGCTTCAACTCAAACCATATGTTCTGAACAAACATTGATAGATCAAATTGACATCATTTCTTCGCACAACTGTTCCCATTCTTTTTCCAGAGACACCGATGGTCTTTTTCTGCCTGCGCGGTTATACCAATAATCTGCATTGGACAGATCACCTTCTTTTCTGTGAAGATAGGCGTGCACCCAGGACGCTTGTTTCGTGTCGATATCCTGCGCAATCTGGTGCGATTTCTCCCAATCTCCTTTTCCATCGTACCAAAGCGCTTCGAGGCAGGCGGAAATACCCGGAGGCGGATTGGCTTGATTCAATGATGTTTTAAAGGCCGCAAGATCCATTCCCTACGCTTTTAAAAGTTTGAACGCGTGTGTCCATTGATTGCGAAGCATCCCTGGAATACACCAAAGAATACAAAGCGGCTCTATCGCCCGTGCTGCTTCATTCTTCCCCATATCTTCTGTTTCCCAACCAAAATCGGTAAGGATTCCTGTCACCGTTTTTTTTGCGCCTTCATCGTTGCCACAGATAAACATTGTGGGTTTGCCTTCCTTGAATGAAGGTTTGTACATGTATGCATTCCCGACAGAATTGAAGGCCTTCACCAATTTTGCGCCCGGCACCCACTTCTGAATTCTTTCCATCAACGATTCATCAAGCGTGGTGAAGAATTTCAATACGCCATTGACCGGCGGTGCTGCGGCAATCGGATTGGTGGCATCGATAATGATCTTGTTATTAAAATTTTCCACCCCTGCCTGCCTGATGGCAGATTCGGCTACCGATCCTCCGATAGCGAGTACCAGCAATTCTCCGAATTTGGCGGCATCAGCGAAGGAACCTGACTGTCCCGCACTATTATTTTTTTTCCATTTCACGACTTCTTCCTTC
>Ga0206955_1011_pt1 | contig 46359 bp, 39 predicted proteins | sample Alteio_BWOrgHeat_34_FD_153247 | JGI IMG/M metagenome (GOLD analysis project Ga0206955, IMG submission 153247) | Enriched cells from forest soil in Barre Woods Harvard Forest LTER site, Petersham, Massachusetts, United States -... | ecosystem: Environmental > Terrestrial > Soil > Temperate forest >...
GGAGGCATGGTTTGTCTCAGCGAATCTCCGCGATTCTCCTTGATCTCCGCGTCCACTGCGTTTTGTTTTAAAATTATTTGAATCAGAAGAATTATTAGTTAAAGTTAAATGTCCGAGTGATTTTTTAAACGCAGAGGGCTCAGAGAGCACAGAGGCGCGCGGAGGCATGGTTTGTCTCAGCGAATCTCCGCGATTCTCCTTGATCTCCGCGTCCACTGCGTTTTGTTTTAAAATTATTTGAATCAGAAGAATTATTAGTTAAAGTTAAATGTCCGAGTGATTTTTTAAACGCAGAGGGCTCAGAGAGCACAGAGGCGCGCGGAGGCATGGTTTGTCTCTGCGAATCTCCGCGATTCTCCGTGATCTCCGCGTCCACTGCGTTTTGTCTTAAATTAATTCATAAACCTTAGCGCGTCTTTGCGCTTCGTTGCGTCTCGCGTGAAATAATGACGCGACTGGCAAAACCCTACTGATACCACCGCCCTAATAGCCAGCCCTGCAATACTTTTGAAATAGCAGTGTGGCCGCATTAATATCAATAGATCATCCCAAAACCTGAGTTGATCATGACAACAACTAAAGAATGCAGGATGGGCCCGATAAACTGCAATGAACAGGCGAATTCTAAATAATACTGCGTTTGCCCCAAAAGAATGGTACATTTATAATATTCAACAGAGAAGCATTCAAATATCTAATTGATTATTTCTTCGTTTGTGTTTCTCCTTTAATACGATCCCCCGAAGACTTCAGAGTAGCATTTTTAATCCCACACGAGAATACAGTGCAATTTTAGCTGATTAGTTTGCAACAATTGGACAAGCTAAGAGAATTGGCTTGTGAATCGAGCCGCATATTACGCTCAATACGACACGACAAATTCGACAAAGAAGAAGTTTTGAGCAATTGCGAACCGACAACCACAACTATACAAATTCGGTATTCACCTGTTTTAGATTTGATATAATGTAGAAATAAGGTCCTGGCTCCTTGCAGGAGCTGGCAAATGCCAATAAGGAAACCATTTAAATATTTTTAGCCATGGCAGATCATTTTTATACTACAGATCCAAATGGAGAACTTGCTATGAACGCAGGTTATTGGTTAGAAGGCGTCGCCTGTCAGGTTTTCCCGAATCAAATGACCAACACCGCGAGTTTTTACCGGTGGTTCAATCCAAATACCGGTGATCATTTCTATACAACAGATCCCGGCGGCGAGCTCGCTCCGGCATCAGGTTACATTCAGGAAGGAATTTCCTGTTATGTATATCTGGGGCAACAACAAAGTACTACGGCTTTTTACAGGTGGTATAATCCCAACACCAGTGATCATTTTTATACAACCGATCCGAACGGAGAACTAGCACCATCATCAGGATATCGCTATGAAGGGATTGCCTGTTATGTGTATCCGCAGATGCAACAGAACAGCATTCCGCTTTATAGATGGTTAAATACCAATAGTGGCGATCACTTCTACACCACGGACCCGGGAGGTGAAGCTGCGCCCACTTCAGGTTATGTTTTGGAAGGAATTGCCTGTTACGTGCTATTAAATCAAAATGCACATTTGAAGGAATTTTACAGGTGGTTCAATCCTGGCAGTGGTGATCATTTTTATACACTTGATCCAAAAGGCGAACTTGCTTCTACTTCAGGTTATGTATTCGAGGGAGTGGCATGCTACGTATATGACGATCCGGAGCCGAATACGGTTTCTCTGTTCCGATGGTTTCAGCCCAATACCGGAGATCATTTTTATACAACTGATCCGGGCGGAGAACTTGCACCATCTTCAGGCTACGTTTTAGAAGGAATTGCGTGTAACGTTTTTGCAAATCCAACATCCAATACAGTTCCATTTTTCAGATGGTGGAACCCCGGAGGATGTCAGCAAAAAATAACAGTTCATTTCAAGTCATTACTTCCGATAACAAATGCCATAAGGGATTTCTGGATTAATCAATTCAGCGCTATGGGGCAGCTATACATGGGTGGAGGAGTTTCTGTGCGGTTGGGAACAATCGAAGACTTAAGTAATAATATGGCTTTGCAACCTTTACGAAATCTGAATGTTGGAACCTGCCCGTTGGGAACAGCGACCACACCAAATCAAACCAGCTTATTTGCCAATCGCAATAACGCCGGATCAAATGATATCGTTGTTTTCTTAGTGACTTCGCTCGTAAATAGTATTGTGCCTCCCACCAATCTTGTGGGCTGCGCTACTTCTCCTGCAGGTCAGCCAGGATGTGCAGTTGTACAAACAAATGCAGCCTGGCTGGTGGCGCACGAAGTTGGACATGTACTTGGGCTGACACATGTTTGTCAGCCTCCGGGTATACCATGCTCGGCGACCAGCTCTGATTCGCTCATGTTCCCCAGCACTTCATGGACAAACCCTCCCCCGGACCTATCCAGCTCAGAGTACACGACGATGTTAAACAGTAAATTATCAGATAATTGCTAAATTTATTCAGATGAAAACTTTTCAAGAAGTTCGCAATCTCCTAAGTACAATTGAAGCAGACGAATATACCTACTCCCAAATCACCAGCGAGGATATTCCTAATCTTCAAAAATTATTGAAGGACAGTGAAGCATGGATGAGTGCGAGAGCGATCTTTGCACTGAGTCGGTTAAAAAATCAGGAAGCCCATGCCCTCATAGAACATGCAACGAGAGACAAAAGAATTGAAGTCAGGGTTGCAATCGCTGTTGCATCACCGCTATTGCCTCAGGCGGTGGCAGAAAAAGCATTGAGTATGCTATTACGGGACGAGGATTTGGGCGTAAAGCAATGGGCAATTAATTCTATTCCTGAGAATCCAAGTGAGAATTTAAAAACTCAATTGCAGGCAATTTCGCAATATGACGGCAATGAATATATCAAAAAGATCTCCCGGGAAAAGCTGTCCATCATAAAATGAATCGGGAACATCGCCGGGGGTCAAATCCCGACATTCTTTGCAAGAGTAATTCCCTGCAATCGAAAGATCCATTTCTTGTTAATACATTTACCTGCAAAATTTTCGGCGCCAAAAATTGAGAAATCCGCCGCTTAGCATTAAATTTAAATCAGCAATCATTCTTTGCAAAGCAATGACAACGTTCCGATTCAGTCCGGTCACGCCACATCCATTGTTAATCCCATTCATTGCAAAAATGTGGGTGTTTGAGAGCAGCGGTCGTCTTTCTGCGCTCGATAAAAAATTAATCGTACCGAATGCAAATTTCAAATTGGCATTTACAAGTCGCAACGGACTCTCAGCCCATGTTGGAGACAAAAATTTCATTCAAAAAGAGAATACGATTTCATTTACAGGCCTGGTCGATTCACCGGTCAACCTTGATCCGCAGGAAGACGCACAGACAGACACCATAGTTATTGAATTCAAACCGCTCGGAGCGTATCGTTTTTTTCATTTTTCATATGCGCAGGTAAAAAATCAAATAGTAGAACTGTCAGACCTGATCGGCAACCCTGCGAAAGCGCTTGAATCGCAACTTGCTGAGGCAGGGAATTCGAATCTCAAATCGCAAATCCTGCAGAATTTTTTAATTAAACAGTTGGAAGAAAGCGCCCCCGATCCAATATATGATTTCTGCATTAATCGTATCTCACAGGCCCAGGGACTCATCACCGTAGCGCAGCTTGAAAAAGAAACCGGTTACAGCTCCCGATGGCTTCATAAAAAATTTTTGGAGCATTTGGGAACCGGACCTAAAAATCTCTCCGAAATCGTTCGCTTCAAACAATTTTACCAGCTGTACTCAGCGAGTATAAATTTGCCAAATCCGAAAGATCATATTTATCATTTTTACCACTACTATTACGATCAATCCCATTTCCTCCGGGCATTTAAGAGATTCACGGGGTTCACTCCAACTGACCTTCAAAACAGCATGAACGAACTGGCCACCAAACATTATACGAGCTGAGTTCCGATTCGTACAATACTTGGAATAACCGTCGGCCGATCTTTGCTTGAAAAAGTAAATAAAATGGAAAAGAAAGATTTTACCAGCAGCATCTCCACAAAGATCAGCGCAAACGAAGCAATCAAAATGATCAGTAATGTTCCGGAATGGTGGGGAATAACTTTTACCGGAGATTCTAAAATCCAGGGTGATAATTTTATAGTAAAGATGGGTGGCGATTCTTACTTCAACTTTACCGTGACCGAACTCATCCCCGGAAAAAGAGTTGTGTGGCTGGTTACCGACTGCAATATGCCCTGGTATTCGGATAAAAAAGAATGGGCTAACACGAGATTAATTTTTGATCTCGATGAACAGAATGACATAACAACCCTGAACTTCACGCATGAAGGCCTTACACCGGACGTTGAATGTTACAAAGACTGTGAACCGGGTTGGACACATTGGATCAAGACGAGCTTATTTTCCTATTTGACTACGGGCAAAGGCGTTTTCAGACCGCCTACCAAATAAAGAAGCCAAATGCTGATTTCTTGCTCTGTCTTCTCTGCACACAACGATTTCATGAAGTAAATTTCCTGGTGTTTTTGTGCGAAAAAAATAGCAGCAGGTTCGTTTCGAGCAAAAATGCAAATGGACCCACCCTCACCAGAGCGTTGATGGGCGCAGACATCCTTCAAAACATCCGCTCGCCCGGCTTTGCAATGGGGTCTTTTGGAAGCGAGTTTGTCAGAAATTTTTTATGCATATCCCTCATCCATTGCGCAAACCAAATGTCGCTATCGATATAGTCATAGTTGATATGACATCCCAGGTTGCATTCAACAAATCCATCATTAATCAATTCATCCCGGCCGATCCTCGCCAGGTCGGAAAAAGAGTAAGCCGAATTATTGTTACTTGATCTTTGACATTCAATCACGGCATAGCTGGCATAATAATATTCCCACTTGCCGTTTATTTTTTCCGCGCCGATAGTTTTGACATAGTCGAGTGGATGTGAAATGCTGTTGGTCCTCACCAGTACGAGAAGCACGGCCCTCTCCTTCTTCTTATCAAAAAACACAACGCTGTCTACTTTCCAGTCTGCATGGTGAAAAAATTGAACCGGATCAAGGCCCCGGTCTATCCAGGATCTTATGGAATCTTCGAGGCCATCTTTTATGGCTGCGTATTCTTTGTCTTGGGTAATCGAATTCAGGTAGTCGCGAAATATGGCTGACTTGGTTCCGTTCGAGCATGCCGTGAACAGTAAAAATGCAATTAAGATGGTCCAACCGCCAATGAAGAATCTTCTACGCAAATTTTGAAGGGTTCAGTTAAGGTTTTGAAGTTACTAAAATTCAGGGCATTTTTCTTTGGGTCTTTCCTGCGCGTCATCGGGTGGCAACTGTGATTTTCTTTGTAGGTCGCCGTGACAAAAGCTGATTCCTGTTATTCCGGGCGGCTTCAATAAAGTTTTTTTCGGGCCGTTTTCCAAAAAAGACGGATGGTGTCCTACAACTAGGTGTAGGACACGTGAAATTGCTTCAATTAAGATCGAATTTGGGGCGATTCTTCCTCGCTACCGCCTAAAACCACTTCATATTAAATTTTATACGACAACTGCCCTTTTAAACTTACCTTACGCATACTCCCGACTTCCATTATTCCGGTTCGCGCAATATAAAAATATTTTGGCCTTACGTGTCTCTATTGCCTGTCATAAAACAATAACTCCTATCATGGAAGAAATATCAAAAAGAATAATTGAATTTCATAGAAATCGGATTCCAAAAATGGTTGCACTGAAATATGAGGCTATGACAGAAAATCTGTTCAGGTTTTATCGCGGCGCAAATCATCTTTTCTACGAAGATTTGAAAAATGCGGCCCCATTGCCCCCATCGCCATTAACATGGATTTGCGGTGATCTGCACCTGGAGAATTTTGGGAGTTACAAAAGCGACAACCGCCTCGTGTACTTCGATCTTAATGATTTCGACGAAGCCGTGCTGGCTCCGGCAACCTGGGAAATTGTGAGAATGGTCACAAGTATTTTGGTTGCGTTTGACTCATTGAACATTGAACAAAAAAGGGCGCTCAATTTGTCCCGCTTATTTATTAAAAACTATTCAGCGAAATTATCAACAGGCAAACCGGATTATCTTGAACGACAAACCGCAAAAGGAATTGTCTGCGAATTCCTAACCAAGGTGAGCAAACGAAAACAAAAAGATATTCTGGCAAAAAAGACCGTTGTCAAAAAAAACAAACTGGAAATATTATTGGATGACCCAAGACATTTTGAAATAAAAAAATCAGTCAGGCAGGAATTATTTCAGCATATCACAGAATGGTTAAAAAATGATGGAGACAGCCCGTATAACTACAAAGTGATGGACGCTGTGTTTCGTCTTGCAGGCACCGGTAGTGTTGGCGTAAAAAGGTATGCGGTCCTTTTAAAATCTCTAAACAAAGAAGGAGAGAAATATTTATTACTGGATATGAAGCAATCCATCCCATCTTCGCTGGCGCAGTTTGTAATTGAAAAGCAACCTATCTGGAGCTCGGAGGCTGAACGCATCGTCACAATTCAAAGGCGAATGCAAAACAGGCCACCCGCACTATTAAGTACCACAATTTTTAGAGATGAACCTTTCGTAATTCAGGAGATGCAGCCTACAAAAGACAGTATTGATTTCAAACTCATCAAGAAAGAATATAGGAATATGTACCAGGTAATAGATGATATGTCAATGCTTACTGCCTCAGCTCAATTAAGAAGTTCGGGGAGGCAGGGATCTGCCATCACAGATGAATTGATCGCATTTGGACAAAATGAGGACTGGCAGGAAGCAGTTTTAAATTACGCCGTTGAATATTCCCTGCAGGTAAAGAAGAATTACATTCAATTCCTAAACGATTTCAAAAAAGGTGCATTTAAACTAGTCAAAGCCGGTAAGGTTACTCCCAACCACGAGAAAATTCTGTCTGCCGCCAACGACCTATAGCGCGGAAGAGATAGATTTTTGCGCGGATACTCGAGACACAACTCCCTTAAAGCATCAGTCGGAGGAGAAAAAAACCTTGATTCTTACGTGTCCTACACCTAGGTGTAGGACACGTGAATATTAATTTAGTGGCTGATAACATCAACTCATAACACCGGAGTCATATTAGTGATGCATTGCCGCGGCATCGACCTTGAAATATGGGCTGTAGTCTGCAAGACGCTTCAGCAGGCCTTTGCCTGCTTCGAGAATTTTTGCAGATTCATCTGCGTTTGCCGCCATGATAAAATATCCATGCGGCCCCTTTCCATCACCCAAAACCGTGTTGCCCGAATTTATTAGTGCAGGACCGGAAAGATCTGTAGTACCCGCGTCGGCATCCGTAATATAAGGTGCGTAAAACATATAATGCGGCATATTCATCGTCATCACTGTTTTGTCACCAGGTTTGCCAGTGTAGACTCTCATAATGGGTGCCAGCATATAAGAAATTCCCGCCTTGGAAGGTGCTTTGTAGAATCCATTACGGATCCTGTTGATAATGGTGTCTTTGATCTGCAGTGGAGTAAATTTTCCTGATGCTCTCATCTCTGCAACCTCTTTGTACACCGGGAAAATGGTTTTAGCGCCTTCGGGATCATAGGCCATCGGCGCTGCCAGATCATTCCTGAATTCTGCCCATTCCCATTCCGTCCTCGAAATAAAACATACAAATCCATTCGAGCCCTGCCGGGTTGCATAATAACCCTTCGCGAGATCGAGGAGGTAAACCGTTGCCTGCGCCCGAAGATGCGGGGGAAGTGCAGTCAGCGCAAGTTCAGTTTCGAGATCAGCTGGCATCTTCGCAAGCTGCCAGTCACCTTGCTTTTGCGCAAGACTTGTTGAAGGAATGATCAATCCAACGATACAGCAGTGCAATAGCACCGGTATAATTATCAGGCGCGCGAATTTTTTTCCGAATACTTTCAGCAGAGCCATAAGGAAAGTTTTAGTGATGATGAAAATGCTCCTGAAATTATGATGTCTTAATACCGAATTCGGGGTGTCAATGCGACTTTCGCAGAGCTAATCAGGACATTCCCGCCTCTTATTCATATTCCCTGTAAGCTCCGAACCTTGCGAGATGGTCCTCTCCCAGTTGCGGCGGGACAGGTTGATAATTCAGTCCCTGCTTTTCGCAAATCTGCCGCCAAAGTCCTGTACGCGTGTAAGTTTGATGCACTTTTTGCCATGGCACCGACAGCAGCAACGCTTTGGCGTTTTCGATCCTACCTTCATCAATCAGGAGTTGCACTTTTCTTTCAAGGATCCATTCGTCCCGCAGCGCACCAACCGCTGCAATCCATTTTTCACGCTCGGGAATTGTCTTGGTTCCTGCGCTTCGGAGGAGCTTGTCTCTTTCCACCACTATTTGTGGGTGCAACTGCAGCCAGGGTTCGTTCACTAATTCGATTGCCGACAATGCACCGCTTGTATCGCCCTCCAGCTTTAGTAGCCTGGCGAGTAGAACTTTCGCCAGTCCGCCTTGACATTGAGAAAATAGCCGGATGGCTTCTTTTTTTCTTGTTCTTCCCGCAAGCCAGGTTCCGTAATAAAATTTCCAGCCATCGGATTTCGACTCATCGGTGGCGATGGCATATTGAAATGCGGCGTCCATATTCTCGATCCCTGAAGGCGGCCATAACATTTCATCGATGGAAGGGGCAACAGGCAATTTTGCTTTTTGTTCTTCGGCCTTCATCAGGTCCAGCCAAACCTGCACGCCCGCCGGTGAGGCCCAGGAAAATTTTGGAATAGCTGCGACCGGTCTCAAGATTGGCTGAGGAAGTTTTATCCTGTAAATGTTGAGCGCTATGTCTGAGGGTATCCAGTATTCTGCGTGCCATTTTGACTCGCCGGGATTCAATTCTGTTTTGATCGACTGATCGCTCAGCGGGCCACTTTGTATTTCAATATAGGTTTGATCCTTGGCTGTGCTCAGTACGGCCCAGTTGCTGTCTTCTCCCCTGCCATAACTCCACAATTTGACGCCCGGCGAAATTTTTTCGTCGGCGATATGATAAAGACCGGATCCGAACGAAGGTGTATAAACGCCAAATGCATTGACATCTTTTGTTTGCCAGAAATAGCCTGTCATCTCTTTTATGTCTGCTTCGGATTTTGGTCCATCAGTTTTCCAGTTGATCGTGTCAACTTTCGCAGCGTGTCGCAATACACGACCATTCGGAAAATAATATTTCGTATCGGGCGCGGATGGAAGCGCCGCGTTACTCCAACTCATCCAGGGATAGGCCTGTGCGCCTGGATTAGAATAGACCACTCGCTCTGTCAAAAAATTATCGCCAACACCAAGAGAATATTCGATTGAATATTCCATCCCGAATCTCAGCTCTCTTTCTCCACATGTCACGTAAATCCTTTGTCCTGCGCTATCAATTTTATAGCCCAGCTTTTCATTTTGCGAGGGGGAATGCGAAATGGGAAAACTAACTTCTATCCCTCCCGCCGTAAAATAAAATCGTGGTAGTATCCTAACGGGTCGGACAATTCCCGGCTGGTAGAGCACTTCCCTGCCGGAATGTTTATGGATCATGGATACAAGTTTGCCTCCGAGATCCGGGCAGATCGTGACCTTCAAATTATCATTTTCAATCGTGATAAAATGATAGGACTTGAGCAGCGGCCTGTTGGCAGTTTCCACGTAACTCACATATGGATAGACGCCGTAGTCATCATACACGGTGGGGACAGGACCTGCCGGCACCAGCCCACAAGTCAGCAAAAAGTCATCAGTTTCTTTGCAGGTAACTTTCTGCGCAGCGCAGAATAAAGGGATCGCGTGTGCGCAAAAAATACAGGCTACAATTAATTTCATGTTCTTTTTCCCTGCGGATGAAATGAAAAGATCACAGGTCATTTTGCTGGGGGTAATTTTTTGCTCAATTCTTCCATCAGTTCTCGGCCTTTCGTGACGTCAGTTTTCAATTTTTCTTCGGCGAATGTTTTTTCGCTATTTAGCGTTGCCAGATGATTATTTAGTTCGTCCATCAGCCTTTTTACGGACAGATCAGCAGACTTTGCCGCCAGCTGTCTCAAAATCCTGATCTTCTCATAATCAACAATCCCTTCTCTAAGCTTCTCAAATCGAATACAACTGTTGCCGCCGGGATACACCATAAAGCAATCTCCCGCTGCCCAATAACCATAGCGCGCATCCCGCATCGGATCTTCCGGCCATGAATCGTAGGCCCAGCGCAAAAAGCCATTGTAGCCGTGAGCGGCGGAATACCAGCCCTGCCATCTCCCCTCTATCGGCGGTGAGAAAAGAAAATTATTCGGCTTGGCAGGATTGCAACACACATAATAAGTCGTTGTCTGTCCCCTGTATGCCCTGGTCCCCACCTCTGCAACGGCGGCTTCATTGCCAAATAAAAAACAATAGTCCGTTATCAAAGTATCCAGTTCGGGGTGCCAGTTGCCCGCGTATGTAATTTTCCAATCTTTTGAATGCGCTTTGATTATTTTTATCGCGGCCAGCGTTTGTTCCATTGCATTCTCATTTATTCCCAGGTAAGTTTTTTTCAGCCATCCTTTTTTTTCTAGATGCGATCGGAGGTCCGTGAGAAAAATATCCCAGACTTTCTTGAAATTGTCTGAACCCGGAACCCATTGTTCCTGAATTAAATTGCCTGTTGCTTCTTCTGTATAAAAAAATCGCTCACCCCATGGAAGCGGTGTATAAATCGTAATTGCTTTGTCAATACCGATACTCATTGCGAGTTCGACATATTGGTCAAAGATCCGGTAATCAAATTTCCAGCCGCCATTCTTTCGTTTTGTCCATTGGATCATTCCGCCTTCAATTGCATATTCATTGTCACCCCACGGCGAATGCACGCCATAGGTGGTTATGTAGGTGCCGCCTGCCTCAGCGTATAATTTCAAATGAGTTTTTAAAAGCATGATGTGTTGATCGCTCCAGGGTTTGACGTGATAGTAATTCGCAATGATCCAGGGGTTTTGCCAAAGATCCAGTCTGAAATGCCAGTCATGGGGTTTTGGAAGAACCTGATGACCGACGTCGAGTTTTACATGAAGGACCTGACGGCTATTGGAAGCGATGACTTCGATCGTGCCCGCATAAATCCCAGGCTCGGCATCGGAGGGGATATCCACAGAAAGCCACACTGGTCTGACTGTTTTGCCAGGCAGGTCGAACCGGTCAAATGATTCAAATCTGTCAGGCATGAGAAAAGCATTTTTGTAAGGAGATCCACCGCAATTCGGCTCGGTAGACCCATAGGGGAAATTGGCCAGCACATAGCAGATCTTTCGCAATTGAATATTGGATTTTCCCAACGATTTGCCATGTTCATTTCTGATGTCGTTTACCTCGAATCGAATCTGCCGCAATGTATCGGTTGACCAAACCAAAATTTGCGTATTTAGTCGCTCTCCTCTCCACCCGGCAGTTTTCCATGATCCCGGGTCATTTCCTATATGCGGCAATTCGGTCCGGAAATACAATTCGTCTTCCGAGCCGAAGCCGGCATGCAGTCCGCGATAATCGCCCGACCAATCACCGGGACGAATCGGTTCGTCCAAAAGATATTCAGGTTCATAATGCGCTGGCCCGGGTTTTGGCAAACGCGCAGAATCGATCTGGCCCGGAATCGATTGAGAAAGGCAAAAGCTTACCAGAAATAGATTAAGCGGGAGAAAAATGAGTGCTTTTTTCATTTGTTGCAATGGCGATTGAACCGAACTGCAGGAATCACCGATGGTTCCCGATTTACCGGCAATTTAAAGTTTCTCAAATTCACAATTGCAACATGCACCCCGTAAAGAATAAAATTCAGGCACAAGCGCGAACATTGACTGAAGATCCCGTCCATAACAAAGCAATCCCGAAACAACGATTATATTTTTTATATTGCTCCTGATGAAGAAAAAAATATTTTTATTCATCCCGCTTGTGCTGTCTTGCATAGTCCTGTCGGCGCAGGATCTGAAGATTATTGCATTGAAAAATGAAAAACTTGGTTCCCCCATAAAAAACTTTCGTGTTTCCCGTGTAAAGGATGACAGAACAGATACAACCAGCGTAGGAACCATCAAAAACGGGATGCTGGGAAAGAAAAATCAACTCATCAATCTGCAAAACGGCGCTGCAAATTCCGTTTCCGTTTATTTACGGAACAATCTCGTTCAGGATACAGCTGCCAACCCGATTGAAATGCATATCACTCAATTTAAAGTAGAAGAAAAAGGAAGTTCGGGATTGAAATCAGAGAATGAATTGACGATCTCGCTGGCATTCTATCGCGACACAGCAAAATTGTTTGAAACGACCGGCGGTGGGTTCACCGAAACCACTGGTGATGCCACGCGGCTGATTGAAGAATTGATTCGCGGAACCCTCGGCAACATGCTCCAACAGTTTGACGACTGGTGGGCAAAGAACAAGATCTATTATCTCGCGCAAAAAACGAAGCCGGTTCTAAAAGTTGAAGTTTCCCTGGACCAGGAATTGGAAAACCCTGATATTATCTCCTACTCGCCCAACCGGCCACTCACGCTCGAAGATTTTCAGGGGAAACCTGTCGAAACAGGCACAACAGTCGCCACCACCTATAGCATTGTCATGTTGAAATATAGTTCCGCCACGACTCCCAATAATATCATTTACGTGGATGTGTATGTGTTAGCCAACTTCAGCAAGTCAAAGTCCTGGTGCCGGCCGCATGATCGCAATGCAGAGACACTTGAGCACGAACAAAGGCATTTCGACATTTCAGCGATCAAGGCATGCGAACTCGTCGACACCCTTCAGAAATTTCCTTTTAGTGCGGATAAGTTCCCACTCGAATTACAGAGAATCCAACGGGTCAAACAGGATGAGTTAAATCATTTGCAGGACCAATATGACAGGGAAACGATGCATGGCAATGGAGCGGCTGTGCAGGAAAAATGGAACTCCTGGGTCAAAGAAAAACTGCAAAGCATCTCCTGCTTTCATTCTTAGCTGCAGGATCGAAGTGAGACAATATTTCTATGGTAGCCATTCAACTTTTCCTGTGGTAATATCGTAAACGGCTCCGACAATCCTGAGATGTCCTGCCATTACTGCCTCGTGAAGCTCGGGCCGGCTTTCGCGCAGGGTAGAGACTGTGAATATTATATTTGACAGCAGCGCTTTTTTAGTAAGGTCATCTTCTTTCATATTTACCGCTGTTATAGCTTCTTCGATCCTGTCAGTAAGGCTGCGGATATGATTATTAATATGACTTTCCCGGTTTTGCAAATCAGTAACCGCGGCACCAATTGCTCCGCAATTTTTATGTCCCATTACTACAACCAATAGTGTATGCAGATGTGAAACTGCGTATTCGATACTTCCTATTACAGCGTCATCCGAAATATTTCCTGCAACCCTGATCACGAACAAATCGCCGAGACCCTTGTCAAAAATAAGTTCGGGAGGCACTCTTGAATCGGAACATGTGAGGATAACAGCTTTGGGGTGCTGTTCCCTGGCGATTTCAATTCTAATTGATGAATCAATAGCATGCATGTTCATCTTGCCATGTACAAATTCATTATTGCCTGTTTTTAGCCAGGCCACCAGAGAATCTGTTGTGGCATTATTCGTAGACATAGATTCCCCCTGGCCGAAAGCGTTGCTAACAACGCTGAACAGCAATACCCCGATCCAAATCTTTTTCATAATGGAGATTTAGTATTTGAATTCTGTGGACTTGGTTGAAACTTCAACAGGGCGAAATTAAATTTCAACCTATGTCGTTCTATTTATTCGCTGCGGCTCTCACCAATTGCCCGTATGTGGGGATCTGTTGCATGATCTGGGCTCTGAGCTGTGTAAGCAGGTAAGCTTCGGCCTGGTAAAATTCAAATGCGACAACAGCATTGGTGGCCGTCTTGATCTTTTTATAATAAGTTTCGGCGAGATTCTCCTGGTCAGTACGGTTGACAAAATATTGTTTTGCTAATGAGTCGGCCACTGTGGGAGTCATGTTTGCGTATGACTGCGCAGTTCTTTCATAAAGCGCAAGGCGGGATTTTGCCACCTTTTTTTGGATCTGTTCATATTCGTCATATAATTTCCAGAATGCCGCCGAGTCTTTAACCTCCAAAGGTACCAATACACTTATCGCCTGCCTCTTTTTAACACCCAAAAGATTGATGATGGCGTCTGCTTCAGCATCCGCATTCTGGGAATAATTGGTATAGGTTTGCGCATTTATGGAGAAGGTCGCACCGCAGAAAATTGCTGCAAGGAAAACGATTTTGTACTTCGTATGCATATAGGAATTTTTACTAAGGAAAAGAATATTTTCAAGGAGGAAAAAATTATCAACGAAATCTGTTGATTTTACTGTTAAACTGAACTTAATTCGTTAAAGGTTATTACATCATGGTTATCTGGATACGCGTTTCAAAAAATTGCACATGTCCGGTCAGTCCAAACCTGTTAAGTATTCCATATCCATAAACGAGCTCCCAGCGCAGGATCTTAGTAAGGTACCAGTTGATCATCGGCGTAATACGCGTCATCTGACCACCCTGAATAGAACCGTCATTGAGATTGAAAGTAGATACGTGAAGTACTGCTTCAATTGCGCCCAGCCCTCCCTTAAACACCGACTTGGATACAGGAACAAATCCGAACACATTGCCCGTAGTATTATATGGACGTTTTGTGTTGGTAAAGAAATAGCTCAGCACAACGTCGCCGCCGAAAAAATGGTGATCATCAGACAGCTTCGCATAATAATTATGTTCCATCACCTCAGAACCGATCATAAACCGGTTATTGCGATAAAAAAATTCAGCGCCCAGACTGCTCGAACCATCTGCGTTGAATTGTCCCGTGTTGATCAACTGCGGGGTTGGATTAGATTCGGGTCGGGACTTTATCGTAAATTTTCCGTCGAGCGGTTTTCCATACCTCGCATTGATGGCTATTTGGAGTGTCGTTCCGCTCTCGTTATTATTGATCGGGACCCATCCACCGCGCCCAACAAATTGCCATTCAAAAGTCGAAAAACTCTGCCCTTTTGAAATTAGATCACTGTATGCTCCCAGGTTGAGGAATAATTTTGACTTTGGATAATAGCCAAAATATTTAATACCGTCTGCCAAAATCGGGACCGGATCAAGTGCCATTTGTCTTTCGTTGGTGAGGCCCGAATGCCCGTTCATTACTTTGATCGTCGAAAAGCCTTCCTTTGTTCGGCCGATAAAAAAATTTCCTTTCAATTCGGGAACGCCGATAGTGACCCCGGACTCACGGACCATCCAAACTTTTTTGTCGCCATCATACATGTACGCAAATTTCCAGGCAACATATCTTTTGAGTTTCAGAAAGCGTCCGCTTGCAAGAACCCGGAAATCCCTGGTCTTGTAATTGGGAGTTAGATCGAGACCGGCAGAATCCATCTGCTGTTTGAAAATCTTATCCTGGGAGTACGTAGTATAATCTCCGATATAACCAAGTCCTATCCTGAATGTCGAGTAAGTTCCTTCAAATTCGTTTGGCGCCAAATCGCTTTTCTTTTTGACAAAAGTTGAATCGGCGACCCGCGGCGTAAATATCAGTCCGTCTGTACCATTTGGAAGCGCCTTTGCCGTGTCCTGCGTGAATCCGTTGTTGAACAGGGTACACAGTAATACGGCGACGATCGAGAATCTCCGGAAGCTTCTGCCAATCCCATAGCGCTCAGATAAAATTGCCATGTATATTCTTTGGTTACCTAGAAATATGTAAGCTGCATCATTAATTAATTTGACCAGTTTAATTCTGTTCTTGTGCGCCCGGTTCCTTTTTATTGTTCAAAATTGGAAGAAGAATTTTTGATGGCCAGATTAATGCAGCTAATAATTCCAGTAACTTTTTCATGTTCGATATAATTTGGCGAAATGATTCAGTTGATTACTCTGTCAGTTTGGTAGGTCCCGTCGGTGATGTGAGTTTGACCGGGTCAAGCAAATCTTTGATTTGCTTGTCGGTCAGCAATTTTTTCTCCCGGATCAGTTCAAGAATTCCTTTCCCTGAAGACAGGGCTTCCTTGGCCAGTTCCGTCGTCTTTTCATATCCAAGCACCGGATTCAGTGCAGTCACAATACCCACGCTGCGATTCATATAGTTCTGCAATACTTTTTCATTGATCGTTATGCCGTCGACGCAATTGGTACGAAACAACGGCATTGTCTTGAAAAATAATGCCTGCGATTCCATAATTGCGATGGCAACGACGGGTTCATATGCGTTGAGTTGCAAAAGTCCGTCGCGGGATGCGATGGTTACAGTGGCGTCGTTACCAATCGCCCTATAACATATTTCGTTCATCAGCTCGGCCATGACAGGATTTACTTTTCCGGGCATAATGGACGAACCCGGTTGCAGCGCCGGAAGGTTGATTTCAAAAATGCCGGCGCGTGGCCCGGAGGCAAGAAATATGAGATCACTGCTGATCTTCGATAAAGTGACTGCAAAATTCTTTACCGCCGAAGAATACATCACAAAAGCCTGCATGCTGGACGTAGCGGCTACAAGGTCATGAGCAAGCGTCATAGGCTTTCCTGTAATTTTAGCAAGTTGGGCCACGCATTTTTCTGCGTAACCGGGGGATGCAGTAATGCCGGTACCAATCGCCGTTGCACCCATATTGACGTCATATAAGTAAGCCTCCGATTTTACCAGCGCGTCGATGGCTGCATCGAGCTGATAACCGAACGCGTGGAACTCCTGTCCTACCGTCATCGGCACAGCGTCCTGACCTTCGGTCCTTCCCATTTTCAGAATATTTTTATAAGCCTCACCTTTTTTATGGAAGGATGCTGACAAAGCTTTGGCCTCGCCTACCAGCTTATCATTGTGAAGAATCAACGCCACGTGAATGGCGGTGGGATATACGTCATTGGTAGACTGGCCCATGTTAAGGTCATCATGCGGCTCGATGATATTGTATTCACCCTTTTTATGACCGCTCATCTCAAGTGCTACGTTGGCAATCACTTCATTGGCATTCATGTTCGCGGATGTACCTGCTCCGCCCTGGTATAAATCAACCAAAAACTGGTCATGATATTTCCCGTCCAAAATTGCCTGGCAAGCTTTTTCGATGGCAGCAAGCGTTTCCGGTTTCATCCGTCCTACTTCAGTATTGGCCCGGGCGGCTGCCAGTTTTACCATCGCATAAGCCCTGACATAGTCGGGATAGAATTTTGTTGTCATCCCGCTGATCTGAAAATTCTCGAGTGCGCGGGCGGTCTGGACGCCGTAGTATGCATTGGCGTCGATTTGTTTCTCGCCCAGGAGATCTTTTTCGGTTCGTGTCTGTTGTGCACAAAGATTCGTTAGACTGATCAAAAGAATAGTGAATATGACCAGTCCTGACTTAATATTTTTCATTTCTTGGGTGTTTAATTTGAATTTTTTTGCCTTACCGTTTTGAGAATAAAGATTTGATCTGTTACTTGAAATAAAATAACTGCGAGAAGCTATATTTGAATGAGAATTGAATTTTTACATCTGTAGCGCTATATCCGCCCGTGAAATTGTCGCGCTTTCCATACTGCAGTTCAGCAGCGGCCAGCATATTCTTAACTGGTGTGAGTAGAAAGGTAAGCGTTGCGTACTGTCCGTTCTTGTACGCGGTGGAGTTTGAAACGGCTGTGTTTTCTATATGCGTACTGGAGTACCCGAGCGTCATGCTGAATTTTTCTGTCCACATTTGTTCGAGATAAGCCATAATGCCGGTGACAGGAAGCGCCTTACCCTTAATGGGCTTCTGGGGATTTCCCGGATTGTCCACGACGCCTACGTCTATGGGAGCATCATTCATGTAGTTCTCGACGCCCTCGCCATATACAATTGATCCCCTGAAAATCGTGTTCTTGGTAAGATTAAGCGCAGTGCTCAAATGCAATCCCCATCCTGTGACGTGGTCACTTAGATCATAGCCGCCCGTAGTATGAATATCCTTCCACTGTAACTGTCTCAACATTCCGGCAATCTGCACATGTCCCCAGTCTCCGGTCCTTTTATAGTGCACAGAAAAATCGGGTAAATGCAATTGTCCAACAACGCTGTCTAACTCTATGCGGCTTTCAAAACTTCCTTTGTCTGCGCTGGCTCCCGGACGTTCAATGGCAATAAATACTTCATTTTTTCCCACAAGCGGTGCATATCTCAACTGCACATTTCTATAAAATACCATCCCGGTCGGCCCCCAATATTCAATCGTGTTTGGAAAAACGTCACCATCCATAAACGGAGTGTTGGCTTGTCCAACCAGAAAACGTCCAAGCTCTCCGTAAATATTCCGGGGACGCATGGTTGTTTGTCCTTCGTCCACACCAACACCAAAGAGATCAAAATCAAACACGGCTTTTAGTTCGCCGATCGGTGTAGGCGTAAAACCTCTTACGCCAAACCTTGACTGTCGAACACCAAAGAAAGCTTCACCATCGGGCGCATATTGATCTTTGTAAGTCGGTAATTTGGTTACCCTTAAGGCGTCAAACCAGTTTGGATTGATCTGGTCAAAATTGTAGCCCATGTCTGTCATTGCAAATCCATAGATTTCAAGACTTCTTACCTTGGGCGAATCCTGCGCAGCAACGGCAAGAGAAAAGACCAGAAGTGCAGCACTCAGCGTTAATTTCAGTTTCATAAGAAATATTTGAGTAATAACATTAATCGATATATTCCCTGCATCACGCCTCGCAAGTTAGACTTAAGATAGTCCGGATTCATGGCAGGAGCCACTTAACAGTAAATGTTGCTGGTCGTTTCACGGTAAAACATCATGCGCAAAAAGTGCCCGAAGATTTGCCATCGGACATCAATCCTGATTTTATTAACCGGGCTGAAATGCGGCGTCCGCAATTTTTCGCAGATGAGAGATCATTCATTTCTCTCGCAGGAGTCATTTGAGAAGAAGAAAACGTCTATGCCAGGCTGAGACCTTCCTATTCCTGATGCCATCGACAATCTCAATTCTAATATAATGGACCATATATACTATTACTCATTGCCAGCTTCGTATATCCGGTCCATTTAACAGTAAAACGGACGTTGGATTCAGGCCATGTAATGCAAATCTATTGAAGGGGTTCCTGGATAGAAGACCGCATTTACAGTGGCTGCAACCGTAAGCGGAACTACAATTGATTAGGATCCTGCAGCCGTCAAACTCGGCAGTGCAATTTTTGACTTCTCGCACATCGGAAAGATTATGGTATCTGTTGTTTTGTCTTTATAATGCAAATAAACAGGAACCACGGGCATGCAACCCCACGAATTCGGAATTCTTATGCTGAAATTGCTCTTTGGATCATCGGAGAGCTTCAACATCGGGCGATAGGACGCATCATTGAAGAAATAACCGACACTTTCGAGCTGCGCAATGACCGGCCCCTTTTTAATGCTGATCACAAAATTATATTTGGGCAGTCCGCTTTGCGTTTTGGTCCCCGTAGGTGTACCCACGCACTGCACCATATCTACCCTGACTTCCCGTTTCACGATCTGCAGCGTATCATTTAACCTGGTCAACGCTGCATCCTTTTTTTCAGAACTGTTCCTCGTGGTGTCGAGGGTTTGAATAAGGTTTACATTTTCCTTATGTTTTTGGGTGATCGAATAGTAAATGAAAAATATCAATACAAGGGATGAGAAGATAATCAGGAAGGAAATTTTTCTTTGCCGTTTATCAGCCTCCTGCTTCGATTGGATAAGTTTCTCCAGTTCTTCATTCATACAGCAAGATTTAATTTTTAAAAGCCTCCTTGATTGCGTCAATGATAATTCCGGAATACAAATCTTTGTCGGGACTCTCCTTCTCAATGCCAAAACGGACGATGTTATCGAAATAATTTATCCTTTTCCTTCGCTTGATGACCTGTTGAAATGGAATATAGCCTACCGCGAGGGTAATAAAATTGGTGCCTGCAGCGGCAATATCTTTAATGTACCCGCTGATCAGATTGAAGCATAGCAGTGCAAAAAATACAAAAATCACAACCACCGCGAAAATGTTGTAACTCTTGATTTCTTTGCGTTCCTGCGCAATTATGACATTCAGGCTTTCTTCTAACGACATAGTTCAGTTTGGATCTTGCAAATTCTCCCTGCAATCTTGTCATTTATAGTACCTAGTTGCGAATTCGAAAATGTTTACACTCCGGGCAGGAAAACTAAATGGGATCCATGGGCGGAAATCCGGAACTGTATAAAAGGTAGATTTTTTTCTTCACAAATGCAATTTACTGTCTTGTTTGGCGCTTGTGCAAACATCCATCTTCATTAAGAAATAAAAAAGGCCGGCACAAAAGGCCGGCCATCGGTTAAATATCATACCCGAAGATTTAAACGATCTTCTTCAGATAATTATAACTGTTAGTAACATTTTGTATGGGTTGCGGCGCGCCATCCTGCTCAACAAAAAAGTATTTCATACCCGATTCTTTGCCGTTGTCGAATATGCGTTTGAAATCGATAGTGCCGCTTCCAACTTCGGCCGGACCCTTCGTCGTTCGGTCAAGATCCTTAACATGCCAGAGTGGGAATCGCCCGGGATGCATTTTAAATAATGCTACGGGATCCTGGTTGGCTTTCGTTGCCCAGGCGAGATCGAGTTCCATCTTCACCAAATCCTTGTCAGTATTAGAAAGTATATAATCAAACGGGCGGTGACCTTCCACCTCATCGAATTCGCTGGTATGATTGTGATAGGCAAATTGTACTCCGGCTTTCTTGCAGGCATCTCCTGATTTACTGAAAACATCCACCGCTGTTTTTATTTCATCAAAATTCTCAACCGGTATGCTTGAACAAACCAGGTAGCTGATACCACCCTCGGCCGCCTCGTCTGCCAACTGTTGATAGTTCTCTTTGAGGTTCGCCATTTTTGGTCTGTCCTTAAATCTTTCCATCGCTTTCTGAATCCGGGCGGAATCCTCAGCAGTCTTGGCCGTTCGCATGATTTGTACCGGATTGAAAGGAGCGCCTAAAACATGGGCAGAACGCCAATGCATACCCGCATCTTTCACCATCGCTGAAAATTCTTTTGGACTATACCCATAGTAATTTCCCTTCATTGACCCTGCACTTTCTACTTCTTTAAAGCCAATCGAAGCAAGTTTTTGAAGCGTACCTTTTGTATCGTTGATCATGAGATCGCCCAGTGTATACAGTTGTAATCCAATGGGCCAGTCAGCCTTGGCCCCAAAAAAAGCTGATTTGCCGAGAGATGGAAATAACAGACTTGCCATCGCAAATCCGCCTGACTGACGAATAAATCTTCTTCTTGTTGTCATGACTTTATGAGGTTTGAATTGAAAATTACGAATTTTCGCGCGATGACATTTTCATTACCATCACCAATCAAAACAACACCGCTATCGCGTGCCTACTTAACGAACGATCGAACAGTCTCGTCTTCGATAATATCAAAAGTAGAACTGCCGGTTGTACTCAAATTGCTTCGCCGAGTCGGTGGTGTAGTCAAGCATCACTGTGCCTTCGTTCACAAATTGAATTATATCCACCGTCAACTGTTCTTTTTCGATGACGAAAAGGCCATGAGGCGCACCTTCATATCTTTTATATACTGCCCCCGGCATAAGCCTCGCAACTTCTTCGCTGGTGGCCTTGATGGGAACAGTTTTATCGGCATCACCATGAACAACAAGCGTGGGCACTTTAACATATTTCAATTCATTTCTGAAATCGGTGGAAGAAAAGGATTTCAGGCACTCGATCGTTGCGCGCATACTTCCGCGAAGGGCGAGTCCATGCATCCATTCCAGTACCTCGCTGCTGACGGGATGATTGATCAGCGTTTCGCCAAAAAATGTCTTTCCAAATTCCGTGAGGAATGCAGGACGATCGTTAAGGATGTCGTTGATCATTTTGTCAAATACTTCCTGGGGAACTCCTTCGGTGTTGTTGTCTGTTTTTAACATATAAGGAACAATCGAACTTACCAGGACCACATTTGAAATTCTTTCGCAATCATACAAACTGCAATACCTGACCACTTCCCCACCGGCCATCGAAAATCCCACCAATGTCACATCTTTCAAATCCAATTCGTCAAGAAGGGCTTTCAGATCTGCAGCGAGACTGGAATAGTCATAACCATTCCAGGGTTTATCGGAATTACCGAATCCTCTGCGGTCGTACTGAATGCACCGGAATCCATGATATGGCAGAACGGTCGATTGGTATTCCCACATCTCATGACTCACCGGCCAGCCATGTATCAAAACCAGTGGCTTACCATTGCCCCAGTCTTCGTAATAAATTTTGACGGGGTCCTGACCTTTTTGTTGAGATTTTATAAATGGCATAAAATAATTTTTATTGTTGATAAATAATCGCCCATAATTTTCCATCAATTAGCCTGCCATTGACGAGCAAAGGTGAAATGGCGTGAGCAGGAGCAAATTATCGGTCTACAGTCTGTCAAGTGGGAATCCTGCACCTCAGATCGATGATCGTGGCTAATCTCCCTCACAGGGAAATGGATTATTGGCCATCACAAATAAGCTCGCTATTTTTAGTAAAGAATTGGCCTTAAGAAAGCGTTAAACTAATCCCCACATGAGCCGGGAGCAGTCGAAAGAACTTCTAAAATTTTTGAAAGTGTTCGAAAAGGACACCGTCAACCTCGTCATGTGGCTCAGAGATTTTGCCTGGGATCTCTGCCCCGACGCCAACGAGCTCATTTACGACAACTATAATGCAGTTGCATTTGGCTGGTCGCCTACAGACCGCGTCAGCCATACCATATGTTCCATTGCCGTTATCCGTTCGAACAGCAATGTTCATTTCGGATTTTATTGGGGAAGCGAGATCGCGGATCCGAAAAAACAATTGCTGGGGAATGGCAGCCAGTACCGGTATCTGCTGGTAAGGGATCGCAAAGAATTTCCAAAAAAATATGTCAAAAAGCTCGTCAATCTGGCTTACGCAAATTCTCTTTCGAAGGTTAAGGACCCCGAACAAATTGTGACAGGAAAAACCATGGTGAAATCCATTTCCGGAAATAAAAGGCCCCGGAAGAACGTTAAGAAAAGCAAGCCGCGTAAAAAAAGAGATGGATGAATACTGCAGGCAATATCTGTAATATCGTTCATCTAACGGCGTTGGAATTTATATGAAGAAAATCACGATTGCCCTGCTTTGCCTTTTGAAGCTTGCCGCCTATTCCCAACATTATCCATTCGAAACTGCGTTCACAAGGGGAACGATCATTTTCAGAGATTCCACACAAAAAAACGGCCTTTTGAAATGGTTTCCATCGCAGGATGAAAAACTTAAATTTAAGGATTCAGAAAAGGGAGATACCAAGAAATATACACCCGATGATATTTTCGGATTCCGCTGCGACACTTTAAAATTTGTTTCCCTGCATAATATTGAAGTATATGCCGCGCAATTTGCTATTCTTGGAAAACCCCTGAAAATTCGGCACATCTTCGGGCAAATCATCGACAGCGGCCGTTTCAATATCTACCTCGTGTTTGTCACTGATTATAATCCAATCGCTCAGTCCATTCAAACTTTTCCGAACTATATTTTTGAAAAGAAGTATGACAGCGCTACGCAATACGCGGCCTATCCTGTTGCGGTGAGAATGAGGGATAAGAAATTTGAAAAAGCGAAAGAGCCGCTGTTCGGGTTTTTCAGGGAATATCCTGAAATCGTCAATAAGCTCAAAGATTATAAGAAAGAGGATGATTTTGAAACGGTAATTTCTTTAATGAGAAGGCAAAACTGAGACAATGAAGCCCTATTGCGCCACCGGCAGATCCCTTTAAGAATCTGCCGGCGAGTCGCAATAAAAAACAATTAGATTATTTCACATGCTTGCTAACCACTTTCGCAAGCTCGAACATTGAAACCTGGGATTTGCCGCCAAACAATACTTTCAATTTGGCATCTGCATTGATCATCCTTTTGTTAACAGAATCCTGGAGTTTGTTCTTTTTAATATAAACCCAGATCTTTTTTATCATTTCTGTTCTTGGTGAAGGAGTGCTTCCTATTACATCGGCTAAAGCAGTGCTAGGTGCAAGTGGTGCCATAAAAGCGCTATTTGATTTTCCACCGGATTTTTTTGCGGCTTTTTTAGCTGCTTTTTTCGGTGCTTTCTTAGCTACTTTTTTAGCTGCTTTCTTGACTGCTTTCTTTGCTTTTTTTGCCATGGCATTCTGAATTTAAGAATTAGTAAATAAGAGAACATTTAATTTGAAGCAGTTAAATTAAGGGAGTTGCTCAAATTTTTAAAAACAAATTATTAAGATGAGCAAGGCCAGGGAACGGGTTTCCCGCGATTTTCCCTCGTAAAATACCCCGTGAACCCACCCACGATAAGGGGACGCAAGACCTGGAATGCAGTCCCAGACTGCATTTGACTGGTTTTTACCTCGTAAGATTGCCTGGATTATCCATACCGCCGAAATGCACATTCTGTTAATTGTTTGGGGAGAACTATTGCATTTTACGAGGGAAAAACGGCATTTTTTAGGAGGGATTGCTGATTTTTCCGAGGGAAAGGGCTAATTGCTACCGGGACATTTTGCCGTTTTTCGTTACGGAAACTCAAAAATCGGGATCGAAAAATTCGGATAATAATTGAGTTCCCCCCATGGGGAAATGCTATTTCTTATCTTCATATTTGATCATCCATTGAATGCCAAATTTGTCGACTACCATTCCAAAATACGCACCCCGGAATGCTCTTTCATAAGGCATCACCACTTGACCGCCGGCGGAAAGGCTCTTGAAGCATTTTTCCCCTTCTTCCTTACTGTCAGGAGCAACCGCAAGTGAAAAATTATTCCCCTGATCTAATCGTTCCGCATATTGGCGGCCCGATCCCGATTGGGATTTTTAAGTTAACTTAAGGTTTACGTTACTGACTTTGCATGAAGCTGACCAGAAGGCAAAAAAAATGGATTGCAATATTAATTGTACTTGTGTTGATCCGTTATGTGATTGAAGGGATTTTTTTTTATGTTATCACATACCGTGTCAAAGATCTCGTCCAGATTGCCGTAAGGAAAGAAACGAAAGGGCAATATGCGTTTGATGCTGCATCGATCCAATTTTCCATAAGAAAAAAGACACTCATCGTCGAAGATGCACAACTTTACTGCCGGGACTCTGCCAACCTTCCCGCCTACTACAAGATCACCATCCCTCGCATGTACCTTGCGCTCCATTCGTGGAAGGAGCTTCTGTTCAAGAAAAAGGCTTCGGTGGATAGTTTGATAATTATCGAACCGGAAATTTTCACACGATCCAAAGCTGAAAATCAGGCCGAAGAAAAGCATATAAGCTTTCAATTTTCCAAATTATTAGAATATATCCGGAAACTGGTCGCGCATTTGCAGGTAAAGACCCTTGATGTACGGAATGCGGCTTTCACTTATAGCAACACCAAATCACAATCTCCTTTTGTCAGCAACAAGATCAATTTTTCCATCAGGGGTTTTTCTAATAGCAGCGATTCGCTTAACCGCCTCTTATCTTCGGAGGATATTGACCTCTCAATTGAGAATCAGCATTGGATACTGCCCGATGGTGTACACGATATTAGTTTCAGCAGATTGCATTTTTCAGGAAAGAGTCAATTGTTTGAATTAGATTCCTGCATTATTCATTCTGCTCCGATCAATGAAAAAGGTGAGATTACACTTGCCGCCGACAAATTCTATTTTAATTCGCACCACCTGGCATCGTTATATGAAAAAGAAGAATTGCTGATCGATACCGCCCTCTGCATCCGGCCCATCCTAAATTTACAATCGCATAGCAACACGAAAAACAATGCCGACAGCGCCGCGCAGGTAAGCGCTGCCATCGGCCATTTGTTCAGGAATGTAAATATCAAATATATCCAGGTTATCGACGGAGAACTCCTGCTCGGCGCCAGAAGCAGTGGCCATTCGTCCTATCATACGGCAAAAACAAACCTTCGCGTCTACAATCTGTATCTCAATCCGGACAGCTCACATCAGATTTCGACGGATAGCATCCAGCTCAATCTCGCCAACATTGAATTTTATACGCCGGACAGTCTTTTCAAATTGCGCATTGAAGATTTTGCCCTCAGCAACAATGATGTGATATTCAGGAACGCAAAGTTCGAACCTACTTCATCTAACCATCCAGACAAGGGAATGATTTTTACGACGCCTTCTCTCCGTCTTTACAATATTAGTCTTGCAGATCTGCTCCGGAAGAAATTAATTGCGAAGAAAGCAGAATTGATCGATCCTCAAATTACAGTGTACAATAAATCCAGGACTGCGCCGCGAGCCAGGGTCGATCCCGCGAAAATTGGTCATTTTTTTCAGGCGTTGCACGGCCTGCATGAACTCCTTGCTGTAGAACATTTCGATATTCTGAATGGCACCGTTTCATTTCACACGAATGTTCCAAAAACTATAGAAGTCAAAATGAAGGGCCTCAACGCGAGCATATTGCTCGACAGGATGCTTACCAGCGACTCCCTTATTGATATCAAAAGATCATTGCCGGCATTTTCTGTGGGCCAAATAGAAGTATTGTCTCCGCAGGTAATATTGCAGATCGCGGATTATCATCTTGATGGCAGCAATCGCCATAACATAGCAGGTAAATTTTACGTTCATTTTTCGAATGGCACGTCGATCAACGGCGAAAAATTATATTGGGAGATTCTCGATTGGGACCTGTATGAGAAATTCAAGATCGTGCAGGTCCAGTATTTGAATTTTGGCGCGCTCGACGTCAGTCTGCCGCCGGAAAGACAGAATGTGCAACAGGTGCAAAAAAAAGAGCTTCCCATCGTTCATATCGGACGAATCGATGTCGATCGCCTTCACCTGCATAGGGTTGGTCCAAAATCGGCTCTGAATGTTGAGGGGCAGGAAATTTGCGTCGACTCAATCAATACGACAAAACAGTTTTTTACCTGGATAAACGCGCAAGGCATATTTAAAAAGCTTGATTTCAACAACGGTAAGCTTCATGCTTCAGTCGGCGACCTTAAATTCGACAATACTTATAAAACTTCCCTGCAGCAGGTGCATATAGATTCCAAAAATGCCGGAAGTTCGGCCGCCATTAGCATTCCTCTTGTTGTGATCCGTTCTTCAATTACTTCGACAGATTTCAGAAAGCTGAATCTTCTCTCCATGTCTGTTGATCAGCCCATGGTCGAGATCAGGTCGCGGGGCGGAAAGTCTTCGGGGGAGACCGACTTAAAGATCCCGTTGAACGCAAGACTGGAAAAACTGTCCATCAGTCATGGAACCATTGGCCTGAAAAAACAAATGCCGGACGGAGATTCCCTGGTTGCATCTGCCGGGTTGAACCTGCGTGCCGACACGATTGAATTGAGCAAAGAGAAGCCTGAATTCATTTCCTACCAAAATTTCCACATCGACCTTTCAGGCGTTCATTTTACTAAAAAGGGTTTGCAATCGGATGCCGTTCAGTTATCAGTTAAAGGAACAGGCGGAATTATGCGCAAAGAAAAAGGTCAGCCGGTGGGTTTCACTTCTGGCATTTCTGCAGCTTGGTCAGACCTGCATTTTGCGGTCGCCCAGAACGGCAAATTTCAGATCAACATCAATCATATTTCGGGTAGCTATGAAAATGCCGATTTATCGACAGACAGAAAAGTCGCTTTGAAATGGCAGACTCTCGCTAATCAATTTTCAATCCGCGAAGGGGACATATTTATAAAAACAAAAAAAACAATCTTTAGCGCTAAAGACATCTCCTGGAATCCCCGGGAAGCCAGACTAAAGGTCAAAGGATTCCGACTAAACCCTGCGCTCAGCCTGGAAGAAACATTTAAAGAAGGCAACTGGCAAACGGATTATATTAACGCCGAAGGAGGGCTTGTGGACATTCATGGACTCAAATTGAATGAGGGTTATGCTGACTCTTCGTTAACGGCCGGAAAAATAGAAATGAATCAGATTTCCATTACGACGCTACGTGACAAGAGAATGCCATTTCATCACGGCATTGAAAAATTTATGCCGACCAAATTGATCAACACGATTAAATATCCTTTTCGCATCGACTCGATCGTAGTAGCCGGCAGTAATGTGACGGTCAATGAAATCTCCATCATCACCAGGCAAAAAGGTACGATTCCCCTACAAAATATTAGCGCGACGATAACCCATGTCGGCAATATCAGCAATGCCAAAGATTCGTTGAATATTGTTGCCACCGCGGAGCTATTTGACAATTCGATCAGGCATTTTCATTATATAGAATCCTACGGCGACTCACTGTCTTTTTATTATGCCCATATACGAACATCGAAAATGCACCTTCCGAATTTCAGCCAGGCCACTGTACCACTGGCTGCCGTAAACATCGAGGATGGCTTGTCGGACACTTTATATGCGCAATGGACAGGCAACAAATATGCGGCAATCGGCCTTATGAATTTTTACTATAAAGACCTGCGGGTACGCCTGCTGGACCAGCAGGATTCTTCCAACAAGCGATTTGTACTGACGCTTGAAAATCTGGTCGCCAATAAAATTATCATTCGCAAGAATAACGCAAAACCTTCCAGCATTTTTTTCGAACGTGACCGCGAAAAATTTATTTTCAATTATTGGGTGAAATCAGCGCTCAAGGGCATGCTTTCCAGTGTCGGACTGAAGAACAGTAGAAAACATAAGAAGCAATATGAAAAGCTCAGAAAGAAATACAAACTCCCCGACTATCATGATTGATCTCCTTCGGAAGCGGGATGCACCCACTTTCTGTTTACGCAAGATTTTTACTGCTTCAGACTGCATTTATTCCATTTCAGTCTTTTATTGTTTTACCTAAGCATCTACGTAAAATTACGGCCTCTCAAAAAATGTAATTTACCTGGAGATAGTGCTTGCCATTCTGCTTCAGAACGGGCTTCACTGTATTTAAACCAAACTAAATAACAGCTTATGATCTCCAAAATCAGAGTAGCCCTGTTTTTTGCTGCAGGGCTATTGTATTCCTCCATGCTCTGTGCGCAAGTTCCCATCAGCGGCAGAGTTACAGCAAGCAACAAGCAACCCATACAGGGCGCTTCGGTTGTAGTTGCAAAGAGTTCCCAGACGACAAGAGGAACTCAAACAGATAATGACGGTAAATTTTCTATCGTAGCCCCGGAAGGATCTTCACTGGTCATCTCTTATATTGGCTACAAAAATGCAACTGTTAAGGTGGACGCCGGCAATACTGTTGTCCAAGTGACGCTTGAAGAAGATTTCGGGCGGCTGGATGAAGTGGTGGTATCGGGCCTGGCGACTTCAGTTAAACGCAGCAATCTTGCCAATAGCATTGCAACAATTTCCAGCAAACAGCTTACGGGAATTGCACCCGCTCAAACTTTTGATGCGGCCCTCAGCGGAAAGATCCCCGGTGCCAACATCAACGCAAACTCAGGTGCGCCCGGCGGAGGAATTTCCATAAAGCTTCGCGGTATCACTTCCGTATATGCGAACAGCCAGCCTCTATATGTAGTGGACGGAGTTTTTTGGGACAATTCGAGCATTCAACCGGGTTTGAATACGGTCACGGCCGCAGCTTCCGGTGGTCTTGCGCAATCCAACCAGGACAATGCATCGAGCAGGATCGCAGATCTCAACCCACAGGACATTGAAAATGTCGAAGTGTTAAAAGGCGCATCAGCCGCAGCGCTCTATGGTTCAAAAGCGGCTGCAGGAGTAATCATCATCACAACCAAAAAAGGAAAGTCAGGAAAGACAAGGATCAATTTTTCGCAGGATATCGGTCAAGCCAGCGTCATCCATCTTCTCGGCCAAAGACCCCTTTCTGAAGCCGTGGTAACTGCGCAAAATTGGGACCTGAATGAATACAAGACCGCTGTCGCCAATAACAAGATCTATGACTATGAAAAAGAGATCTATGGCAACAAGGCATTGTTGCTCACCTCACGGTTAAGCCTCAGCGGCGGTAATGAAAAAACTTCATTTTACAGTTCCTTCTCCTACAAGAATGAAGACGGTATTATCAAGAACACCGGGTACAAGAACTACACCGTCCGCCTCAACCTCGATCACAAGATCAGCGACAAGGTAAATCTCAGCTTCACTTCTACTTATGTTAATTCATCTGCGGATCGTTCCTTGACCAACAACGACAACGTCGGAGTTACGTTAGGAGTGGCCTTATCTTCTACACCGAATTTCACCGAACTGCATCAGCAGGCCAACGGCAGTTGGCCGCGGAACAAATATGCTGCTTCCAATCCTCTCGAAACTATCGCGCTGATGACGAACAATGAAAAGACAAATCGTTTCGTAATTGGTGGCGCGCTCAACGCGATTCTGCAGCAAAGCAGCAGATCCACGACGAAATTCATTGCCCGTGGCGGCGTGGACTATTATAATTTATTCACTAATGTCTATTTCCCAAGTTCTCTTCAATTCATGGAAAATGGACTCAAAGGTGCATCCATACAGGGCAATACCAACAGCCTCGGATTCAACTGGGCATTGTTGCTCGTGAATAATTTCGCCGCATCCGACAATTTGAATTTTACAACCACGGCAGGTGCGACCCTCGAAGCCAAGGATCAAAACAATATTCTGAACACGGCGACACAGATCATCGGGGTTCAGACCAACATCGACCAGGCAGGCGCGCTCACAGCGACCCAGACCAGGGCCAAACACCAGGAAAACGGATATTTTGTGCAGGAAGAAATGAACCTGTCCGACTTCATAATCGCAACAGCAGGCATTCGTTTCGATAAGTCTACGAATAATGGTGACCGTAATAAACTCTTCGCCTATCCAAAGGCCTCGCTCGCGTGGAATATTGCCAAAATGGACTTTTGGCGTTCCAATAACATCAATAGTTTGAAAGTCAGGGTGGCCTATGGACAATCCGGAAATTTCCCGGTCTACGGAACGACATATTCCAATTTGGCGAGTGCCAATACAGGCGGGTTCCCAGGATCATTGGTCACCACCACGATCGGGAATCCTAAAATATTACCCGAAAGACAAACAGAACTCGAAGGCGGAGTTGACATCAGCCTTTTCGGTGGAAGAATCAATTTCGAAGGTACGCTCTATAACAAGAAGATATTCGACATGTTGCTGCTTCAGTCTCTTCCACGGTCCTCGGGTTTCACATACGAGTGGATCAACGGCGGCACGCTTAATAATAATGGAGTCGAGCTCAGCCTGAGCGGCCAACCCATTAAATCAAGAGCGGTTCAGTGGAATTCAACGATCAATTTCTGGAAGAACAAGTCGGAGATCACGCAACTGAATGTTCCGCCTTTCGCCATTGGCGCCTTCAGTAACGCCTTGGGTACTTTTTACATCCAGCAGGGAAAATCGGCGACTCAATTCTATGGTCCGGATGGAGCTAACGGTTTCGGACCCGTTGGAAATGCTGAGCCCGATTTCCAAATGACCTTCCTCAATGAAATCAATTTCCTGAACAACTTCACGCTCAGATTTCTCATTCACTGGAAGCAGGGTGGCGACAATCTGAATCTTACCCAACTGCTCACCGACCTCGGCGGCACAAGTAAGGATTATGACGAAGACAAAAATCATGATGGCGTCAGCAATGGCCAGGAAAGGCTGAATGCCCTGGGAGTCACGTCACCGTTCGTGCAGGATGCTTCGTATGTCCGTTTCCGTGAAATAGGACTCTATTATAATTTCCCGCTTCATGATACGAGAGTGGTCAGAGGATTGAGACTTGGCGTATCAGCCAACAACTTCTTCACGATCACCAAGTACCAGGGATATGATCCGGAAGTTTCCAACTTCTCCGGACTCGGCGGCCCCGGCGCCAATGGAATTTCGACAGGTGTGGATGTAACTCCATTCCCTTCCAGCAAACGTTTGGAATTCCACCTGGGCGTAGATTTCTAAATGAGAATATCAAAAAACTTAAAATATTAATGATATGCGAAAGAAATTCTTAAACAGCTATTGGGTAGCGCTCGCCGCGTCCATAGTTTTCTTTGGCTGCGCTAAGGTTGAAACATTCGACCTTAACACGCCGACTGCCGAAAACATCACACAAAACCCAACTATACAGGAATTGAATAATCTGGTCACAGGTACAGAGTCCGGAATGCGCCTGGCGCTGGGTAATTATCTCGATGACGTAGGCGTCATCGGCCGTGAAATGTATCGCTTCTCCGGATCAGAGCCACGCTGGACAACTGATTTGCCCGGAGCGAGTCCTTTGGACAGCAATGGTTTTTATGTTACGAATCCCTGGGGCTTCTGGTACGCAGATATCAAGAATGCAAATTTGCTTATTGAGGGCGCAGGAAATTGCAAACTGATCGATGATACGCAAAAGAAGGGATATACGGGATGGGCGAAAACCATCATCGCACTTGACATGCTGATGAATCTCAACCTGACTTATGTAAATGGAATAAGGACGGATGTGGCCAATTTTGACAAGCTGGGCCCTATCGTAAGCAAGGATGATGCATTGAACTATATCTCGACCCTGCTCGACGCAGCGAAGGACGACCTGACCGGTTCCAATATTATCTTTCCCTTGTCCAGCGGTTTTGACGGGTTCAATGATGCTGCGGGCCTTATTAAATTTAATCGCGCGCTCGCGGCAAGAGTTGCAGTTTATCGGCAAAGCTGGGCGGACGCGTTGAATGATCTCAATGATTCATTCTTCAGTCTCGACGGAGATTTCAATACTGGCGTATTTTATGTTTTCTCTTCCAACACCGGCGACCAGCTCAATGCATTCTTTATTGCACAGAATTCATTCGGCGAAGTCAGGCCCGCTCATCCCAGCTATGCAGCCGATATCGAAGGCAATGATGACAGGATTGGTAAAGCGACATTGAGAACGCAACCTGTTTCGCAAAACAACCTGACCTCGGATCGGGACGTTTGGGTGTACACTTCGAACACTGCTCCTATTCCGATCATCAGGAATGAAGAGTTGATCCTGATCTATGCGGAGGCAAATATTCAATCCAATGATTTTCCTACCGCAGTTTCTGCTTTAAATAAAATCAGGACCAATCATAATCTTCCCGTCTACTCAGGCGCGTCGACGATGCCGGCATTGATCGATGAGATGCTGAAGCAACGGCGTTATTCGCTTTTCTGTGAGGGCCATCGCTGGGTTGATCTAAGACGTTACGATAAGCTGGCGACACTGCCCATCGACAGACCTGGAGACCAGGTATGGCCGCAGTTCCCGCTTCCTGCACTTGAACAATAGGGTTAGATAATTGCTATACGGCCGCTTCATTTTTTTGAAGCGGCTTTTTTATTTTCGGAAAAGTCAGAAAACATGGGAGTGATGATGTGGTGAGCGGAATTCGGGTTGTTTTTGAAATATCATGCTGAAAACGAATTTGTTAACTACGTGTCCTACACCTAGGTGTAGGACACGTAGAAAAACGAGTGTAATTCGGCAAAAATCAAAGAAAATCGCCCTCCAGCCCAAGAAATCTGTTGCAATTTTCCTCACTGGTTTGTAAATCATCTTCACGTGTCCTACACCTAGGTGTAGGACACGTGAAATCATCGCGTTTATAAACCGAACCAAACAGCCTTCCCATTGTTTCATCGTCTTTGAACTCACGCCATGAAAGAAAAAGAAGCTATTGAATTCCTCCGCGGCAAATTGGATCTTTCTTCCCTGAAATCCTGGGCCGATCTGGGTTGCGGCTCCGGCGTCTTTACAAGAGCACTGGCATCCTTGCTCTCACAGGGAAGCCTGATCTACGCAATTGACAAAACACCAGGCGCGATCGCAGATAAAAATGGCGTCCATATTAAAACCATAACCCTAGATTTTCTCTCCGCTCCCCTGCCATTCGACAAAATTGACGGTTTTCTCCTCGCAAATTCGATTCATTATGTAAAGGAAAAATCTGCGTTCATTCAAAAACTGTTGTCACACCTGCATGAAAGCGGAGTGATTTTTTTAGTTGAATATGATACGGATATGCCCAACCGTTGGGTGCCATATCCCCTGCGATTTGACGACCTGGAAAAATTGTTTTCTGATCATGGCTTTTCATCCATCGAAAGATTACATTCAATGCCTTCGATTTACCAGCGCGCCGGACTCTATTCGGCGCTCGTTAGAAAAGGAATAATTGAACCCACTTATGAAACTTGAAATATTTTTGATCTCATCAATATCAACAGCATGGCAATATTCAGGGCCTTTGGAAAAAAACCGGGCGGCAAAATCCTGGACGAACTGAAAGGATCGCCGCAGTTCAGAGATGGTGCCTTTCAAAATCTATCCCCCACTATCACATTGGTCAAGGGACAATCCTTTGTCAAGATCCTTTGGCGATTCATGAACAAGCCATCAAACACGAAACCAACGTCCAAAATTCCCACCGTGATCAGCGACCTGAAATATCCGAATGAAAAAAACCCCGTTATTACCTGGTTCGGACATAGTTCATATCTTATTCATCTCGGATCCGCCAACATATTGGTCGATCCGGTTTTTTCCGGTTATGCATCACCGTTCTCTTTTGGAACGCCTGCTTTTGAAGGCACAGACGTCTACGATGTCGCGGATCTGCCGGAAATCGACCTGCTTATACTGACCCATGATCATTATGATCACCTCGACTATAAAACAGTTTCTCTATTGAAGTCGTCGGCAAAAATGATCTGCACCTCACTCGGCGTAGCTTCCCATCTTTTGTATTGGGGTTTCGACAGCAAGAAAATAATTGAGCTGGACTGGTGGCAGTCGAAGGATTTTGAGAATGGAATTTCGATGACTGCAGCTCCCGCAAGACATTTCTCCGGGCGAAGTTTTATCCGCAACAAAACGCTTTGGTCTTCTTTTGTATTGAAAAAAGATGGTTACACCATTTATATCGGCGGCGACAGCGGCTATGACGACCACTTCAAGCGCATCGGAGAGCGATTCGGCCCGATGGATATCGCAATTTTGGAAGCGGGACAATATGATGTCAACTGGCCCCAGATCCATATGATGCCGGAGGAAACGGTCCAGGCAAGTATCGATCTCAACGCAAAATTATTGCTGCCCGTTCATTGGGGTAAATTCTCACTTTCTCTTCATCCCTGGAATGAACCGATCATAAGGGTCCGAAAAAAAGCGCAGGAACTGGGCGTCAAAGTTGCGAGCCCGATGATCGGCGAACCATTAATCATCGGCAGGGAAATTCCGGAACATGAATGGTGGATTTTTGAAACGAGGTCGTCAACAACTTAGTCACGCAAAAGTTTACTCAAACAAAAAAAAATCCCGGAAGTAGAGACTCCCGGGCATATTGATTTTTATTGACATGTAATTGTAAAAAACCGTCCATGTCCATACTAAATTAAGCAATTTACATGCCATGGGGTAAAAACACTGCGCAACGGTGTGACTTCACTCCTTAAACCTTCCAAATGAAAGCTTTGAAACGAAGGACATTACGGGAGTTGTTTTTTTGGGACGTACAGCCTGAATTTTATCCCGGGGCAATATTTCCGCTGCGCAATTATGACCGCTCGTCTACGTAATTGATCAGTTGCCCGACTGTTTGAAGCTTCTCTACTTCTTCGTCCGGGATGGAGACCTTGAAATTTCTTTCAATCTCCCAAATTACCTCGACCAGGTCGAGTGAATCCACAATAAGGTCGCGGGAAAAATTAGAATGCTCCATCAATTTCTGCGGCGCTGATTCCAATTTTATCAGCAATAATGTTTTTCACCCTTTCTGCACTGCTCGTTGCTATCATAAGTCGGATTTTATATCCTTATAAACGAATATTTTTGAAGAAAATTTCGACAAAATTAAGACCGGATTGCATGATTTGAATTTCACAGTCTAATAAATAGCCGATTTTAAGAATGTATTAGCAATTGAATTTTTGGTTGAAAATATTTCGCAAATGCTGCGCCATCTAAACTTCTGAATATGGACGCAATAGTCTGCCTGCAGCCGGGCCAGCTTGAATATACAGACGCACCGAAAGCTCAGCTTACTAAAGGAAATACCCTGGTTAGCGCCAGGCGCGTAGGCATTTGCGGAACTGATTTGCATGCAATCGAAGGCAGGCAGCCTTATTTCAATTATCCCAGGATCCTTGGTCATGAGCTGGCGGTCGAAATCATTGCCTCCGACGATCCATCATTGATTCCCGGCAGCAACGCCACCATTCTTCCATATTTCAATTGCGGAATTTGTTCGGCCTGTAAAAAAGGACTCTCCAACTGCTGTGCGGACCTGAAAGTTTTTGGCGTTCATATCGATGGCGGGCTTCGAAAGAATTTTTCGGTTCCTTCCCCGAGGGTCATTCCGAATGGGATGTTATCTCCTGATCAGTTGGCGCTTGTAGAACCTTTCGCGATCGGTGCACACGCCATCCGGCGTGCGGATGCCAGGGCCGGAGAAATTATTCTTGTTGCAGGCGCTGGCCCCATTGGACTTGCCGTCTGTTCTTTCATTCAGCTCGCGGGCGCCATACCAATTTTGATCGACGTTGATCAGCATCGACTCGATTTTGCGAAATCAGTTTTTGGCATCGGGAACACCGTCGCGGCCGGAAGCGATGCGATCGCAAGAGTCCGCGATCTTACAAAAGGGAATATGCCCGACACTGTAATCGACGCGACGGGAAACCTGGCTGCTATCAATGGCATGTTTCAATTTATGTCTCAGGGTGGCAAATATGTGCTTGTAGGGCTGCAGAAAGGAGATATCAGTTTCAGTCATCCCGAATTTCACCGGCGGGAAGCAACGCTGATGAGCAGCCGCAATGCAACACTGGAAGATTTCCGAAAAGTGATTGGCGCATTTGAAGACGGATCCCTCGCAGGCGAAAAAATGATCACCCATCGAATGTCCTTTGAAAATGCGAAGGAAGAAATCCCTCTGCTGGCAGATCGAAAGCATCTTGCAGTAAAAGGGATTGTCGAGATGGATTGAATTATTTTGAAACCCCGCCTTTATTTTTCAGCAGGAGAAGCGGAGGCCCCTTTTTCCAATTGACCTGAGATTTGCCCGGCGAAGGACCAACTGAAAAATTTCCAAGCACAATATCCGGCTTTCCATCCCCGTCAAGATCGCCGACGTCCATTGTCAACCATCGTCCCAATTCTGTCTCTTTTAAAGTGGAAGCTTCAAAATTCCAGTTGCCCTTGTTCTCCAGATAAACGAATCCTTCTTCCGGCTGGTGGGAGTAGTCGGCAAAAAAAGCAATCGTAGCAATATCAAGGTCGCCGTCTCCGTCAAAATCTTTCGCGATCGCCTTATAACATCCGTGAATAGGGTAAAAAAATTGCTGCTTAAAATGCTGCTTGCCGTCATTTAGGAAAATATAAACGCCATGGTAAGGCTTGGGAATTATGGAATAATCTGCATTGTCACCGCAGGTGTATAAAATGTCCGGATATCCGTCACCGTTAAAATCCTCCAGTTCAAAATGTGAAGATCCATTTATGGGTGGAAAGCGTAAGACCTGCTCCTGGTCAAATTTTCCGTTGCCCTTATTGGTGAAAAGTACAATGGCTTCATCGCCCTGCGAGAATAACACCCACAGATCCGGGAGGCCATCATGATTATAATCGTTGACGATCGTATTAATCGCGCCAGGTTCTGCTCTTAACACGTGCCGGCTGAATTTTTCATTACCGAGATTCTCATACCAGGCAAGGTCGCCCAGGAGGTTTCCAAATTCACAAACTACATAGTCCCGCTTCCCGTCGCCATTCAGATCAACCGCCGTCAGTTGAACCGGTCTTCTCAGGCTGTCAGCAATCCTATACGCTTCCGCAGGTCCCCGCCCTGTCCGGTTCGCATTTTTATTATTCACGGGAATAGCATAAACGGTTCCAAACCTTCCATCGTTCGGATTGATCAGGCCTACATTGCAAATGATCATGCTGTCTTTCGACGAAATCAAATCCAGAACAGTTCCCGAAAAAAGTATCGAGTCAATGGGATTCATTTGCGAATTGTAAATATAAATCGCATGTCTGAGACCCTCGCATTGCAGCAGCCGGTGAGGCGACGCCGTGGTATCCACTGAGAGGAAGGTCGTTACCGGGTTGTCATAATTCCTAGCCGGTAACACGGGTTCAAACAATGCATTCCCGATGTGGATCGGCGTTTTTCTCTCCTGCTTTGGTAGAGAATCCGGAGCAGCTTCGTCATAGTAAGTAAGGATCTGGCCCCACTCTTCCAATGACATCAATGGCTTATCCGGATAATAGTGTTTCCCGATCAAATTAATATCATAGCGGGAAGAAGGATAGCTGTCGGTATTGAATCTGAATATGCCCAGGCGCGGTCCCATCTGGGGTAAAATGCCTTTTATCCAGGTGGACCTATCGGCCAACGATGGTTCAGGAAAGAGATGACAGGAAGCGCAAAATTTTTGCGAAAGGACTTTCCCCTTTATGCCTGCATCGTCCAGATTTGCATTGGCCGGATCTTCATGCTGACAGGAAAAAAAAATCGAACCGCTAATGACGGGAACAAGAATCAGAACTAGAATTGTGCGGGTCCGGGAGAAAATATTAGACTTCATGCTGTTCAAGATATTGCAATTTTTCCGGCCGCAAAGTTAACCGGCCTGAAATTGCAGACAGAAAAGCGCAAAAATTACGACAAAATGAATCACTCCAAAAGGTTCTTTCGCAATTGGTATATCTGTCGGTCCTGACTTTGTAATTTTTGAAAATCGGAAAGTTGAGAGATGTTGAAATTGATAGATTGAAGCCGGCCTAAAAATTATACCCGATATGAACAATATATCGGAAACCCACATTCCATTTTCTCATGGCGCCGCTGGCGTCTATGGATTGGCCCGCAAATACGAAATCCATACCAGGGAATTTCTGGGTCAATGATTGTTTTAAAGCCTGTGCCAATTGCTCCTGCGTCGCCTGGTCAATATTCGGATCAAATGTTGCCTTATAATCATAATATGCGCATCCGGGCCCGATTAGCAACAAATCAAGCGCCAGCCTGTTCCAGATAATGAACTGGTAGCCCATTTCGATACCAAAGGCGGTAATCTTAAAATCGGTATCAGTATGAAGGGTGTTATGTGCGCTTGAATTGCGGTAATCCCAATCACTTGCCCTGGTAAACCGGTTAAATGATAAATATGGCCCGATATATAATCCATGCGGAGGGTCATATCGATTTTCCTTTTTAAGGTAAAAACGGTAATCGGCCGAAACATTAAATCCACCGCTCGATGAATTCTTACTCAAACTGAAACTGTCCGTGACAATGTTGAAAAAATTGGGCAGGCCCACTTTACCGATGTTAAAGGAAAAACTTTGATTTTTGCCCACGAGCCTCTCGTAGCCAAAAACGACATAGCGGTTTATTCCGAACACCACCGCTCCGGATAGATCATATCTGATAATATTTCTGTAATGCTGTACCTTTTTTGAACTGTCCTTTTTGACCTTATTCGTACTGTCTTTATTGTCTTGCGCGTTTATGGATAAAAATAGGGCCGTAAAAATCACGGACAACAGTATCGTAAGCAGGATGGGGAATCTCCGCAATTCCATACAATAAATTTACCGGAAAGAAAAGGAAGGTTCACACAGAGTGCAGATGAGGTAACCAAATTCAAAAATCCGCTGGTAATTTTTGTTGTGGCTACCCGGCAATGAGCCAAGTTAAATATTTTATCGTCACAGGAAAAGCGTGGCGCCGTTATTCCCGGATTTAACGGTAAATCAATTCCGGGCAATTTCTTTCCTGGAGAGATCTTTCACACATCTGAAGCCAACATGATTGGACGCAGAGCGAAATTCTCCTTTTCCCCGGGTCCCTACCATATATCTTGTGCAATATTGATCGGTACATAAAAAAGATCCTCCGCGCTGAATTTTTTTTCTTTCACCCGGCTCAGAAGGATCAAAAGAAGAATCCGGCCCTTTTGGATTATGCGCAATCCCTTCAACAGATAGTTTTTGATAATAATCGGGGCGGTACCAATCGGCACACCATTCCCAAACGTTGCCTGATATATCATAAAGCCCGTAAGGATTGGCCGGAAATTGTTTTACGGGCGCAACGCCAACAAATCCATCTTTGCCTTCATCGTGAGCCGGAAACTGTCCCTGGTAAATATTCGCCATCCACTTCCCATCGGGTTTAAACTGGTTTCCCCAGGGATAAAGATCTCCCGGATTGCCTCCCCTCGCTGCAAATTCCCATTCTGCTTCAGTCGGAAGCCTTTTTCCGGCCCATTTCGCGTAAGCTGCAGCATCTTCCCAGGCAATATGTACGACAGGATAATTTTCCTTTCCCCTTAAATCAGATTCAGGGCCCAGTGGATGTCTCCAGTTGGCGCCATGCACATAGTTCCACCATTGATAATGATTATTTAGATCAGCGGCCTGTGTCGGCGTAAATACAACCGATCCGGCCACCAGGTTTTCCTCGGGTGCGTCAGGGAATTCTTCCTTGGTGGGTTTTCGCTCGGCAACCGTCACATACCTGCTGGCATTGATGAAGGCTGCGAATTCTGCATTGGTGACTTCTGTCTCATCCATAAAAAAACCATCCACATATACGCGGTGAACCGGTCTGGCATCATTCATGGATTGATTACCGCCGTCCTGCATGCCGACGGGGTTGACTCCGCCCATACTAAATTCCCCACCCGGAATCCAGACCATTCCTCTGATCTCCGCCACCGGCTTTACAGTATTTGCCATTGTGGGCTGAAACTCTTTGCCTCCTCCCTGCATGTACAAAACACTGTCAGATGGTATAAGACCGATAGAGGTACAGGAAACGGCACCATCAACCTTAGCCTGGAACAGATCTTTTGACTCTTCCTGTTTTACACTGTCATGGCATGCCATCAGGGTCAGGACCGTCAGCAGGTAAGCAGATAAGGATTCTCTTTTCCGCATGAAATAAGATTGGAACATAAATTTAAGACATTTAAATTACTCTCTTCCCGGGGCAGCAGACCTTGTCCTGGGAAGAAAAATGCAGCAGGACAGTGGCATGCCGCTTGCATATCTTTTAAAAAAGATCGAGATATGTTCAGCCAAACCATAAGTTCGATAGAAAAAAACGTTTCCGTCAATCTCACCCGTCCGGACGAAATTGTGTATTGGACCAAGAAATGGGAAATATCTCCCAATCAACTCTTCCTCGCCGCTCAGGCAACCAAAAGCAACAGAATTATCAAAATAAGGAATTACCTGGTGAGCATGGGATTCGCCGTGTAGCGCGTGGTTCAAAACCAGGATCCAGATAAGAATGCCGTGAGAACAACGGCATTTTTTTGCATTGGAGAAATCCGGCCTTGCGACTATGTCTGGCCGATAGATGAGGCATTAATAAAGCACGCTGTAAATTTCGGAAATATCAACATGCTGAAGATAGGGAGCAAGTTCGCCGACGTCTTCAAAACTTCTTATACAGATATAAAAGTATCGCGTAGTGTGATAGTAGATTTCCACATAAAAATCTTCAACCTGGTAAAGTGTGATCCGGAAACATCCTTCATACCTTTCTGCCAGAAAAATGCCTTTCATCGAGAGCACTTCAGTCTTCGCAATCCCGTCCAGAAAATTGAAATCATGTATGTTCATAAAATCAAGTTGGAAAATTAGAGTAAACGGTCCCGTTAATCTTATGTCAAATCATATACCGTTTTCTTTCTTCTCAAAATCCGGGATTTGAATGAGAACACGGGGAGTTTTATCTACATCATAACTGCGGCGATGCTATTTTTGCTGGACTGTAATTTGAAGTCAATTGAAAAAACAAATGGCCGAACCCGCTCTTCAATTGTCTCACCAGGAGTTCCTGGAAATAAACCGCGACTATGAAAAAGCTGCCACTGCTGCCCGGCTGGTTTACGTTACCGATAATATGCCCGGCATCATCAGAACCCGGAAAGGAAAAGGCTTTGCCTACCACTTCAACGAAAAGAAAATCAACGACAGGAAGGACATGGAAAGAATCAGGAAACTGGCCATCCCGCCGGCATGGACCAACGTTTGGATCTGTTCGCTTGAAAATGGGCATATTCAGGCGACCGGCCATGACATCAGAAAACGCAAACAATATAAATACCATCCACTTTGGAGCCTCTTCCGCAACCAGACTAAATTTCACCATCTCTACGAATTTGGAAAAGCGCTTCCCGCCATCCGGCAGAAAATTGAAGAAGACCTTCGAAAAAAGGATCTGTCGCTGGAAAAGGTGTTGGCGACCGTGATCAGCCTGATGGAACGAACCTATATCCGGATAGGGAGCGCCAGCTATGAAAAGCTCTACGGTTCCTATGGATTAACCACACTAAAAGATAAGCATGTCAACATCAACGGCGACAGCGTTCAATTTTCGTTTGTCGGCAAGAAGGGAATTCGCCATAATATCACTTTACGCAGCAAGAAACTGGCAAAGATCGTCAAGCAATGCAGGGATATTCCGGGGAAAGAATTGTTTCAATACTACGACGCAAATGGTGACAGGAAATCCATAGAATCGGGAATGGTCAATGAATATATCAAGTCGATAACAGGCCAGGAATTTACGGCCAAGGATTTCAGAACATGGGCGGGCTCCATTCATGCACTGGAGGCATTCCGCTCTATGGACGAGGCGCTGACCCAGGCAGAGCGAAAAAAGAATATTATAATGGCCATGGAAATCGTGAGCAGGAAACTAGGCAATTCCCGGGCAATATGCAGGAAATATTACGTCTTACCTGGCATCATTCAATTGTATGAGGAGAATAATCTGTCCAAATATATCGGAGAATTGAATAAGGCGGAGTCGTCTGAGAATGGGACCGAACTTACGAGCACGGAAAAAGTGCTGATGAAGATACTGAAGCACCCGGACTGAGCTTAGGCGCCCTCAAATTTTAGAATGAATGTAGATCCGTGATCGAGGCTGGTTTGCACATCGATGCTGCCTTTGTGCGACTGAATAATATTGAGTGTGGTGGCGAGGCCAAGGCCGAGACCATTCCTCTTAAAAGTAAAATAGGGCTCAAAAAGATGCGGCAGGTTCTCACTGTTGATGCCCGTGCCGTTATCTTTAATGGCCACCAGGTGATGACCGTTCTGGCTGGACACTGAGATATTCAGTTCACCCTTTTCTTCTTTCATGGCTTCGATCGCATTGATGATAATATTGTTGAATGCGATCTTCAATTTTGACTCATCCGCAAGTATATACGCGGGTTCATCCGGATAAACCACCTTCCAGTTAACTTTCTTGAGCAATATCCTGTCCATTATCGTGGAAATGCAATCGTCCAGCATGGATTGCAACGGCTTCTTCTCCAAAATATTTTCTTCTTCCCGCGAGGAGGAATCGAGGAGCTGGGAAATCAGGTCATTGATCCTTTTGCTGTTCCTGCGGATAATATCGAGATAGATTTGTGCACTTTCCGAATTGCTTTCCTGCAAAAGCTGATCGATCGACAGATTGATATTGTTCAAAGGGTTTCTGACCTCGTGTGCCAGCGTGCGGACCAGACGGTTGGCCGCACCAAGTTTTTCAACCTGTAATGTTACCTTTTCTGCAATCTTGAGGTTGGTAATATCGTGAAGAATGCCTTGCACATAGACATAATCGTTAGCATCCTTACCCCGGGCCAGCGACAAAATGCAATTAACTCTTTCTCCTTTTCCCGAAAGGATCTCCACCTCCTTGTCTTCCACATTGCCGGTGCTGTTCAACTTATTCCGGACAAAATTGGCCTCTTCGAGGCTTGCAAAAAAATCATAAAGACTTCTGCCGGAAAGTTCCTCTGCAGTCTGTCCGAAAAGCTCTGTTGCGATATAGTTGAAATCCTTGAAGAAAAGTTGTTCGTCGGTCAAAAAAACCGCATCCCTTGATTGTTCAAAAATGCTCCGGAATTTCCTTTCCTTAGCCTTCAACGTCTTGATCGAGGAAGCCCTGTCGAGTGCATACCTGATCGTTCTTTCGAGCTTTTCAGTGTTCAGCTCAAGCTTGATGAGATAGTCAAAAGCCCCGGCCTGCATGGCTTCGAGGTCAATCCTGGAGTTGCCCATGCCGGTTAGTAAGATCATCGGCTGTTCACATTGACGAAGCACCGCTTCTTTCATCAGGTCGAGACCGGTATGCGCTCCAAGGTAATAGTCAACGAAATAAATATCATATTTGTCATCGCATACGCTTTTTAGCGCATCTTCATAAGAATAGCTCCAATCGATTACGAAAGTTTTGCCTTTGATATTTTTTATATACTCGGAAGTAATAAAAAAATCTTCCTCATCGTCATCGATGATCAATACCCGTATTACAGTATCAGCAGGGGTCATATTTGAAAATTCTTGTGCCTACAGTTAAGGAGCATGGTTGGCAGATTTTGTCAGGGTTATCCGTGATTTCTCAATTCTTCATACAGACTCATTTTGTTGTACAATGTCTTGCGATCTATTTTCAATAATTGTGCGGCCTTGCTTTTATTATAGTTCGCCTCTTTCAGCGCCTGAAGTATCATCTCATATTCGGCGTCGATACTGGCTTCCCGTAATGAAGTTTCATTGACAGAATATTTGGGAAGATGTTTTTTTATCTCCGTATACGCAGGCACAATTGGCGAAGTAACGGCCTGGGTCATGTCCGCAAACTGGAGTTTGCTGAAATTTGATATTTCAAATGGCAGCGATCTTGCTTCCACAAATTCAGTTTCGGTGAGCAGCGTTGCCCTTTTGATCACATTCTTCAGTTCGCGAAGGTTACCATACCAAACGTAGTTTTTGAATATTTCCTCGACCTCGGGAGTGAAGCCTCTGACCTGCTTATTCAATTCCTCGTTGGTCAATTGCAGGAAATGTTTTGCAAACAGCATTATGTCTTCCTGGCGTTCCCGCAATGGTATCAGGTCGATTGAGAATTCGTTGAACCGGTGATACAGGTCTTCCCTGAATTTGCCAGTGCGAGTTGCGTTCCAAAGCAATTCATTGCTGGCAATAATGATCCTGACGTCGAGATCGATATCTTTGGTTCCTCCCACCCTTCTCATTTTTCTTTCCTGGACCACCCGCAATAGCGAAACCTGTACATCGTAAGAGAGGTTAGATACTTCGTCAAGGAATATTGTTCCTCCGTTAGCAATTTCGAAACATCCGATTTTCTGGTTCATTGCGCCGGTGAATGATCCTTTTTCATGACCGAAAAGCTCACTGGCAGCAAGTTCTTTCGACAATGCTCCACAGTCGATCGCAACAAATGGCTTATCGCATCGCTTGCTACGCATATGGATCTCCTGTGCCACCGACTCCTTACCGCTTCCGGTTTCACCATAAATAATGACACTATAATTCGTCGGCGCGACGAGCGCGACCTGCTTTAATATTTTTTTAAAGGAATCGGTTTCACCGATTACATACTTGTTGCCGTAAATATTGCTGTGTGTGCTTGTTCCCGGATTTTGTTCTGTCACGGGGTTAAGTTGCACACGGACCTCAGCTTTGACGCCTGGCTTTTCATTATGTTCGATGGCCTGTTGAATAGTGAAAATGATTTCGTCGGGAAGAAGCGGTTTGGTGACATAGTCATAAGCACCCATCTTCATAACGCGAACGGCTGTACGCATGTCGCTGTATCCCGTAATGACGATCACCGGCGTATCCGGATATTTTGCTTTTATCCCGGGCAAAAGCGTGCTGGCATCCATATCTTCGAGGCGATAATCACACATGATCAGGTCGGGCGCTACTGTTTCAAGGTAGGTCAGCGCTTTTTTGCCGGTATACATTTCCGTTACTTCATATCCTCTCTTTGTTAAAAATCTGTTCAGCAGTAAACAGATGTCTCTGTCATCATCTATTACCAGTATTTTCTTCATAAATTTTATATTGTCGTTTTGGAAATTAAAAAGTAATTAGTTCGGTTCAAAACATGGCCGCGCGCATTTGAGCGACGGGAATATTCAACTGGTCACGATATTTTGCAATAGTCCGGCGCGCCACATTATAACCCCTGCCCGAAAGAATATCGGCCAACTGCTGATCCGTATAAGGGTTCTTCTTGTCTTCCTTTGCAACAACTTCCTCCACAATAGTCTGGATCACTTTATTGCTAATGATATTCCCTTCCTTATTAGCAAGCCCTTCTGTGAACAGGTCTTTAAGCAAAATGATACCAAAGGGCGTGTCAGCATATTTATTACAGGTAATTCTCGACACCGTCGATATATCAAGCCCCACCATTTCTGCAATGTTTTTCAGCACCATCGGCTTCAGCTGCATGGTGTCTCCCAATTTGAAATAATCATGCTGGAAATGTACTATCGCGCGCATGACTTTCAGCATATTGGATTCCCTTTCGCGGATCGCTTTGATAAACCATTGCGCAGAAGCAAGCTTGCTGCGCATATAT
>Ga0206955_1015_pt1 | contig 43948 bp, 41 predicted proteins | sample Alteio_BWOrgHeat_34_FD_153247 | JGI IMG/M metagenome (GOLD analysis project Ga0206955, IMG submission 153247) | Enriched cells from forest soil in Barre Woods Harvard Forest LTER site, Petersham, Massachusetts, United States -... | ecosystem: Environmental > Terrestrial > Soil > Temperate forest >...
TTATCTTGCTCAGGAGAAGCATTACCGCACCGGTTATCTTTCGATGACGCGTGGCGACGGCGGTCAAAACCTCATCGGCAATGAGCAAAGTGAGTTGTTAGGTTTGATCCGCACCCAGGAGCTTTTAGCCGCCCGTAAAGTTGATGGCGCAGAACAGTTTTTTACCCGCGCCAATGATTTTGGTTTCTCGAAAGGGCCGGGCGAAACATTAAAAATATGGGATAAAGAAAAAGTTTTAAGCGATGTGGTTTGGGTGATCCGTAAATTCAGGCCGGATGTGATCATTTGCCGTTTCCCGACTACCGGCGAAGGCGGCCATGGGCATCATACCGCATCGGCCATACTGGCGCAGGAAGCATTTGCCGCCGCTGCCGACCCCAATCGCTTTCCTGAACAATTAAAATATGTACAAACCTGGCAGGCCAAACGCCTGTTATGGAACACCTTTAGTTTTGGCACCGTAAATACAACGGCACCCGATCAGTTTAAAATTGATCTGGGCGTATATAACCCCATCATTGGCAAAGGTTATGGCGAAATGGCTGCTGAAAGCCGCTCCAACCATAAAACGCAGGGCTTTGGCTCGGCTAGGCAGCGGGGACAGACGTTTGAATTTTTTAAAACCATTTTAGGTGATGCCCCGCGAACAGACCTGATGGATGGTGTAAACACCAGTTGGAGCCGTGTAAAAGGAGGCGAAGCAATTGGATCGGAAATTGAAAAGATCCGTAAAGATTTTGATATTGATCACCCCGAAAAATCAGTTCCTGCATTGCTTGGTTTGATAGATAAAATTGGAAAAGTACCCGATGAATACTGGCGCACTGAGAAAACCAAAGAATTAAACAATCTGATTGCGGCATGCGCAGGCTTATGGTTTGAAGCTTATACCGCTGAACCTACCTACGCCTTGAGTGACCAGATGAATATCCGTTCGCAGGTGATCAGCCGTTACGGCCTGAACATCGCGTTAAACGGGTTAACAGTAATACAACATGCCGATAATGCTGGTAACACTTCGGACTTTATGGAGCTGATGGCCCGTTACGATCTGCCAGTCACCACTAAGGATAAAGTTATCCCTGCAAATGAATTACAAACGTTTAGCAATGATTGCATCGCCGCTAAAATATCACAACCTTATTGGCTGGAATCGCCGCATCCAATAGGAACTTATGAAGTTGGCAACGCAGGTAATATTGGCAACCCGGAAAACCCGGATGCGCCGATGGTTGAATTTGTTTTTCAGATTGACGGCCATGCAATTACGTCGGACAGAAAGCTGATATACAAGTATGTTGACCCCGCCAAAGGTGAAATTTACCAACCGGTTGAAATTACGCCACCCGTCGCGGCTAATATTACTGCCAAAAACTACATCTTCAATTCAAAACAAGCGCAGTTTGTGGAGATTAAACTGCAAAGCTTTACCAGGGCTGCCGGCAGCATCAGCATAAAACCCATGGCGGGATGGAAGGTTAGTCCCGAAAAAATTGATTTTGCCGGAAAAAATAAAGGTGATGAATGGGCCGTAAATTTTGAAGTGTCTCCAACCGGCAATCACCCGCAAACAACAACACTGGAAGCGGTTGTTGAAGTGGGTGGTAAACAGTTTTCGATGGGCATACAGCATATTAAATATGAGCATATCCCCAATATTACCTTGTTCCCGCCTGCAGAAGCTAAATTGATAGACCTTAATTTAAACCTCATTGGCAAAAAAATAGGTTACATCCCCGGTGCAGGCGATTTGGTGCCCGAAGCGCTTAAACAAGTTGGTTATGACGTGCATATATTAACTGAAAACGAGATCTTGAATGGCGACCTATCAGGCTACGACGCTATCGTTACGGGTGTGCGGGCCTATAATGTAAACCCACGCCTGGCTGTAGAGCAGCCAAAACTGCTGGAATATGTAAAGAATGGCGGCAACCTTGTAGTACAGTACAATAACAACAGTGGGCTGGTCACCAAAAATATTGGCCCATATCCCTTCAATGTTGTAAATAAAAGGGTTACCGATGAAGATGCTAAAATAACAGTATTAGACCCGCAGGAGCCTTTGCTCAACTATCCGAACAAAATTACCCAGGATGATTTTAGCGGCTGGACACAGGAACGCGGCTTATATTTTGTTGGCGATATCGATCCTAACTATAAAGCACCGCTGCAAATGAATGACCCGGGCGAAGCGGCCAATAATGGCGCCCTGATAGTGGGTAATTACGGGCAGGGCAGGTTTGTTTATACATCGCTGGCTTTTTTCAGGCAATTGCCCGCAGGGGTTCCGGGGGCATACAGGCTTTTTGTGAATTTGTTGAGCAAGCCCAAAAATCAGCCGTGAGTAATCCGCCGTCGTTGACGCACTATGGCGGACGAAGATGTTGAAAGCGCCTAAATGAGGCTGTTTGAATTTACTTTTGTATGCTCATCCAGTCTAAGTTCAAATTTATATTTTATGACTTCAAAATGGCTGCTGTTTCTCATTATAATATTCATTGGGTTTAAGGCCAAATCTCAAAACCTGTTAGATGCTGACTCGTCCAAAATAATGAAAGAAGTTGCGTTGCAAGGTGGTGGATTAACGAAATGTTTTGTTGAAAAAAACATAGAAATAAAGGGGCATTACAAAAAAATGGTTGTTCGATATCCGATCCCCCCGGAAGGGAATGATTGTTTAATCAAAACTACCTTTTGTCTGACACTTAAAAATAGGTGCTTTAAGTACGTCGAGGAATATTGGGGTAAAGAACTTGCAGATCAAAAAATAGATGAATTTAAAAGATATTATCACGGGTTAAAGCAAGTCAAAAATGAGCAAAAATGGATAGATAATGATAACCGATTTGAAATAGACTTAATTCCAGAAAGAATAGGCAACAACAAATTCGCGTCTGCTTATCATTTGGAGGTTAAAAAAATTTAACGTCATTACTGCCCTTTATAGAGGAGTTTCAGTCGTTAAACACGTCAAAATAATTGATTATGAAAACGAATCGCGAAGAAAAAGCTATAAGCACTAACAAAGACGCCACTACGCCAAATGCCTTATCAATTAAAACAATTAATGCAGCACGTGGCAGAAAGAGAATTGGTAAACCCATTAAAAATATCCGGACGTTTATCGATTCTTTATAAAGCCGAAGAAATCAGGGCGCTTGCTGACTTGTTTTAAACCATCAACACACAAAAATTTCAAACGCAATTAATATATTTGCAACCAAATAATTTCAACATGGCACATCATCATAACGAAGAAGACGAAAAAAACTACAAAACTATATTCAGACTGGTTGGTACCTTAACCGGCCTGTTTATTGGGGTGGTTATCAATCAAACCTGGCAGCTGGTAGTTATTTTAGGGGTTGTTGGTTTCCTTTTTGCCGGGTTTTTCCGCCAGCTTTTGGTAAAAGGCCGTGAAAACGCCTGATCCGGACCTGCCATCATTCATTCGTAGCTGGAATCAATTCTATGCCATTGTAATTGGCTGGCTGGTTCTGCTGATCATCTTATTCTGGCTCATTACCATTTGTTATAAATGAGCATAGCCGACTGGATAGTTTTAGGCCTTACGCTGCTGGGCATCGTTTTATACGGTGTATGGAAAAGCGGCCAGAGCCAAAACATCGACCAGTACCTGATGGGCGGGCGCACCCTGCGCTGGTACCATGTGGGCCTTTCGGTTATGGCTACACAAGCCAGCGCCATCACCTTTCTTTCTGCCCCCGGGCAAGCCTATTCCGATGGGATGCGCTTTGTGCAGTTTTACCTGGGCCTGCCGCTGGCCATGATCGTGCTCTGCGTAACCTTTGTGCCCATATTCCATCGTCTTAAAGTTTATACCGCCTACGAATACCTCGAGCAGCGCTTCGACCTGAAAACAAGGGCGCTTACTTCTTTTTTATTTTTGATCCAGCGCGGGCTTTCAACAGGCATTACCATTTACGCGCCATCCATCATTTTATCGACTATCCTCAATATCAACACCGTTTATACCACGCTTTTCATTGGCGGGCTGGTGATCTTTTATACCGTTTACGGCGGCACCAAAGCAGTATCCTACACCCAACTGCTGCAAATGAGCATTATTTTTTTAGGGATGTTTTTTGCCGGGGTGATGGTGGTTCACCTGTTGCCTGGCGGTGTAGGTTTTAGCCACGCCATTAAACTGGCAGGTAAGCTGGGGAGGATGAATGTGATCGACTGGAAATTTGACCCCAATAACCGTTACAATATCTGGAGCGGCGTTATAGGCGGCTTCTTTTTGCAACTATCCTATTTCGGCACCGACCAAAGCCAGGTGGGGCGCTATTTAACCGGAAGCTCGGTAGGGCAAAGCCGCCTGGGCCTGATCATGAACGGGCTGGTTAAAATCCCCATGCAGTTTTTGATCTTGTTGATAGGCGTACTGGTTTTTGCCTTTTACCAGTTTAACCGCCCGCCGATGTTTTTTAACCAGTACGAGGTAAAACAGGTTAAAAAAAGCAGTTATGCTGCGCAATACAACCAACTGGAAAGCCAATATACGGCAGTTTTTGAACAGCGTAAGAATAAAGCCGACGACCTGATCAAAGCATTCGACAGTAAAGACCAAACTCAAATCAGCAAAGCACAGGATGCTTTAAAAATAGCCGATGCGCAATCAACTGCCATTCGCAAACAGGCCATTGCTGTAATGAAAAAAAATAATGACAAAGCTAACGAGGATGATACCAACTATGTATTCCTCACCTTTGTTACGCAATATTTACCACGTGGGTTGATCGGTTTATTGGTGGCTATTATTTTTCTGGCTTCGATGGGGTCAACAGCCAGCGCATTAAATTCCCTGGCATCCACCACAGTAGTTGATATTTATAAACGCATCCTGCATCCCGGCGCGTCTGATAAAAATTACCTTAATGCATCAAGGCTGGCAACTGTTTTCTGGGGCCTGGTTTGTATCGGGATGGCCCTATACGCAAGTAAAGTAGGCAATTTACTGGAATACGTAAACAAATTAGGCTCTTACATTTATGGAACAATTTTAGGCGTGTTTGTGGTTGCTTTTTACCTGAAGAAAATAGGGGGAAACGCTATTTTTTTTGCTGCGATTATAACAGAACTGCTTATTATTATTTTAGGAAATTATGAGTTAGTTGCATATTTATGGCTTAACGCAATAGGCTGTATTCTGGTGATCATCATATCTGCTGATCTTTATAGACGCACCATCAACCCTATCGTATCCGATAAAAATTATATTCTTGCATCAAGGCTTGCGACAGTTTTCCTGGGCCTGGCATGTGTTTTAATGGCTCTTTATGCCGGCAAGGGTGGCAATTTGTTAGCGTATTTGAATAAATTAGGTTCGCACATTTACGGGGTAATATTGGGTGCATTTGTGGTAGCCTTCCTTCTTAAAAAAATCAGAGGCAATGCAGTTTTTATTGCAGCCATCATATCCGAACTGCTGGTTATTATCCTCGGCATTTTGGGGGTTGTTGCCTATTTATGGCTTAATATGATCGGCTGTATTTTGATGATCATCATCGCTGCTATCATAAATCCATTGATACCATCAAAAGAACAGGAGGTGGTTTAATTGTTTCTGAGCGAAAAGATTTGACAATTTCTTAAAAGATCGTATCAAATCTATGTTCTTTTACCAGCCATCCCCGAAATAAGAAACGCGGTTGCGCTAAACGCCAGGGCAGAAAAAGCACCTATCAGCGCATTACATTGGCCGCCAAATGGATCGTTAATGGTCATGGGGATATGGATAATCAGGAGCCAGATAAAGATCATGAGGCCAAGCAGGAAAGCAACACATTTTAGCTGTATTTTCAATATGATAGTGAGACCTGAACCGATGAGGGTAACACCTGCAAAATATGTCCAAAAGATGTGCCAGGGGATCCAGGCGGGCACCATGGGGGCTATTAAGGGGGCGTAAAGGAAATGCGCCACGCCATATAAAACCATGGTGGTACAAAATAAAAATGGACCAAAAGGGATCAGCTTTTCCAGGAATTTTATGAACGGGGGTTGCTGAGCGTTTGTCTGGGTTGGAAATGAGCCCGCTATAACAAATGCCCCGCCGGCCAGTGCCGTTTCCTTCAATCCATCGGCCCAGGTGCCGAGGTGATTGTTATAAGGCGCAAAAAAAGCATCGTAAGGAAAGTAACCAAATATATAAACGGCCAGCAGCAGCGCACCTAAAATGAGCGATACCCGCCGGGGTTTTATTTCGAAAATAATAGCGAAGCAGGCTGCCAGGACCAGCGTAGTAAAAATACTGGCCCAAAAGGCCACGCCCGGTAAGCCAGGCCAGGCAGGGAAGAAATTAGCACCAAATACATGATAAAAGTATTGCGGCGCCACCATGCCTGCAAGCCCGATGCAAAAAGCGATCCGCGCGGGTTTAATCAATTTTTCCATTTAATCGTGATAACAGTATAGCTCAAACTTCGGCAAAAGTAATTGTGGCAACAAATCACAACTTATACAAGTTGATACAAAGTCAAACAAACGCCATATGATCAGTTTCCCGAAGAAAAAATCCAGAAATCGCCATCTTCAAATTCAAGAATCCAAAATTATGTCGCCCGTTGCAAATCCGAAATCGTAAATCGTAAATCCGAAATCAAGCTACCCTCCCGCCTGGTCTACCACGGCCTGGTTAAGGCGCACATATTCATCATCCTTATTGGCCTGCGCCATTCTGATGCCTTCTTTTGCGGCGGCAATTGCGGCGGCTTTATCGCCCATCCTCAATCTGATGCGGGCTTCCCATAACTGGTACCACGCGCCCGGATCAACTTTTTCGGCTTCCAGGGCCCATCCCAACGCCTTGTTCATATCCTTATTATTTTCGTAATAGTATTGAATGGCGTTGAAATAATATGGCTTGCGGTTGCCTTTCATCAGCTCATCAATGTTGGCGGTTATCTGAGCATCGTCGTCTGTTTGCATGTGGATGGATATTGAGGTATGGTCCCAAACCAGGTGCAGGTCGTTTGATTGTGTTGTTGCATTGGCAAACTGTATGGTAAACGATTCACGCTTTTCGGCCAGGTAAACGGGTTTTTCCTTAAAGCGCAAAAAATCTTCGGACTCCTTATAGCTATACGCCCCCCATTGTTTTACTACCTTGTTTAAAATAATGGTCCATTCATACTGATTGGGTATGGTAAACAGCGAATAAGTGCCGGCCGGTACCTTATGCCCCTCCATAATCACATTTTCGCTTAAATTAATGGTTGTAGCTGAATTAGCGCCGGTGCGCCATACCTGGCCCCAGGGGTTAATACCACCAAATATTACGCGCCCTTTAACATTTGGCCTTGAATAGGTGATGGTTATCTTCCCGAGCCCGAAATCCTGGATAATGGTTTGGGTTGAACTGGCTTCGGGAATCCTTGGCGTTTGCGCATAGGACCTCAGATTCACGACCATAGTAAGTACGGCACATAATAATAAGCATAGCTTTCTCATAAACAGGTTTTTTGAACTAAGTTAAAGCTGTATGATGATAAAACCAATAGCCGGACGAGATAAACTTGTGATGCCCTATAAAAAATAAAAGCCCCCCGCTTCGCGCGGGGGACTTTCAACCTAAACCTTATCACAATTAACTGGCGGGTGCCAGTCAGGTTACCGTATTACAATTATTATACCAATTGGTAAGCAACCTTCGTATAATGAACTTTTGTTAAAATTGAACCTTTTTACATTTTCAAAATGTCAGAAAACTGAACAATTTAGCAGAAATTGTCGGGTTTGCCATACAATATCCTCATGCCTGCCTGCCGGATGTCCTTTTGCGCAGGTAGCCGTCAAATAAATATAATGCCAGTATTACATCGAAAAACACGAAGCCGTCCACCGCAATTTTTGTTTTGCCGGGGTCGATGGCAGGCATTTTAAAGTTGTATGTCAAATTGACAGGCGCGCTTGCGGCCGACCAGTTTACGCTTGCAAATACCATTACAAGCATAGCAGCCAGAGTAATCACAAAAAATATGGCTATCCCTAAAATAATTTTTTTATTGATCCTCGCTTTCAACGGTACCATTGCGTTTTCCTTACGGATGGTTTCCATCACATTATAAGTAAAAGCCATGGATGGTTCATCCAGCTCAATTGCCGAAAATTCCTTATCAAGATTCAGCAACTCCTGGTACTTTAACCTATATGCTTCGTCCTCAGCAATCAGGCTTTTGATGCGGCCTTGCTCCTCAGGGGTGCAATTGCCATCAATATAATTCCAAAGTATTTCTTCTATGCTATTCATATCAGTTCCTTCACTTCCTGTTTTAAATTGCGTTCCAGTTTTTCCTTTAAACGCTGGCGCGCCCTGAATAATTTTACCTTAACCGTATTTGCTTCCATCCCCAATGCCTGCGCAATTTCTTCCAGCGATTGTTCGCCTTTATAAAACATCGTTATAATTACCGCATCATCGGGCAAAAGTTGTTCAATAGCCTGGTTAAGATAAAACGACCTCGATTTATTCTCTGCATTGTTAACATCATATGCCGACGGACGGTTTTCCAATTGGATGATCGTATTTTCGTCATCAATTGAATTGGTATCCACCCGTTTCTTGCGTAAGAAGGTCATGGCCGTTGTGTACACAATACTATACAGCCAGGTACTGAACTTTGATTGCCCCTGGAATGATGCCAACGACCGGTACGCTTTGATGAAACAATCCTGCGCTATTTCTTCCGCATCTTCCCTCACTTTTGCAAAACGCATCGCTAAAGTAAACACAAAACGCTGGTGCCGTTTCACAAGGTCGGCATAAGCCGCCTGGTTTCCCGCCAGTGTCTGTTCAATCAACTCGGTATCTGAAAGCTTGCTTTGCATTGTTATAGCTCTCTGACGTGCGTTTACTTATGGAGGTTACACCCTCTTGTAAAATTAGTAATTAGTGGCAGTATTAAGTAGCAGTTTTAGCTAACAAATAACATAAGCTGTTTTTATCCTTACGACACAATTGTGCTACTACTAACTGCTACTATCCACTTAAATATTTTTTTTAAAAGACTGTAACCTCCTTAAAAACAAGGTCGTCATAGCTTGCAAATACACCGGAATGGGTGTTTGAAACAAAAAATATTTATTAACTTTTAAAAATTTACATATTATGGATCGTACAGCAGAATTTGCGATTATGGCCGGAATCGTCATCTCGACTGGTTTTTTTGCAATGATATTTGGCATCGTTTACCTTGCAAGGCGCGAGAGAATGGCAATGATTGAACGTGGAATGGATCCGCGCAGATACAAGCCACAATCGGCACCTTACGAAACTTTAAGAGGTGGCTTATTACTTATTGGCGCGGGGCTTGGCCTGCTTCTGGCCTTTATTTTTAGCGATACCTTGTTCAGGAACAGCGATGAAGTTACCGCTATTTACTTTGCCCTAATAGCCATTTTCGGGGGAGGCGGTTTGTTCCTTTCCTACCTTATCGAGAAGAAAAATGAGGAGAAAAAAAAGGATGAGGTGAAAGTTGATTGAGTGAGTAGTGAGGGGTCAGTGGTCAGATTTAATTGGCCACTCACAACTCACCGTTCACAACTCACTACAAATATCTTTCCTTTAAAATCTTAATATGATGCATCTCATGGCCCGCTATCATATAAGCCAATGCCCTTACAGAAACCGGGTTGCCGCTGGCAATCCCTTTCTGCATGGTTTGTTCTTCAGTGAACGATTTAAGAAGATAAAGGGTAGATTCACGCACAGTGTTAAATTCGTTGGCCAGGTCTTCTAACGAACGTGTATTAAAGGTGGCCTTCTCCATATAAACGTCCTGGTCGAAACCGGGTAGTTCAATCGCTTCCCGCGAAAAGGCAAGCGCCCGGTAAGCAAATACCCTTTCTGTATCAGTGATGTGGCCCACCACCTGCTTAACCGTCCATTTTCCCTCGGCATAGGCATAAGCAGCCTTGTCGGGATCGATCCTTAAAAAAAAATTATAGGTCATTTGCTGCAAATACTCCAGTATCTCAATAATGGGTCCATTGCCCACCAGGTCTACATAACGGGCGGCAAATGCCGAATATTCATCAGGCTGCGGTCTGTTTATCATGTCGTGTGTGTTTTAGTATGATCCTGAAAGTTGTTCCCTTTCCCAATTCCGAATCGCGCACAAATATTTGCCCGTCGTGGTAATTCTCCACAATTCGTTTGGTTAAACTTAGGCCAAGCCCCCAGCCGCGTTTACGGGTAGTGTAACCCGGCTGAAATACGGTATCGAATTTTGAACGGGGAATCCCCTTACCCGTATCCGAAATATCGATAAATACCTGTTTTTTTATTTTATTTCCCGATACATCCACCTTTATATTTCCTTTGCCATCAATGGCATTAACTGCATTTTTCATCAGGTTCTCCAGCACCCAATCAAATAAAGGAATGTTAATGCCGGCCTGCAGGTGCGGGTTGCCGGTTAATTCAAAACTGATGTTTTTACTTACCCGTATTTTAAAATAATCTACAAAATCCTTCACCACATCATAAACCTTATGCTCTTCCAGCTGTGCTCTCGAGCCGATTTTTGAAAAACGGTCGGCCACAATCTCCAGGCGCTTTACGTCATTTTCCATTTCGCCTATCAAAGGGTCATCTTCTGCGTTGAATTTTTCTTTCATCAGTTCTATCCAGGCCATTAATGATGAGATAGGCGTTCCCAACTGGTGGGCGGTTTCCTTTGCAAGGCCCACCCAAACCTGGTCCTGTTCCGACTTGCGCGACGAACTGAAAGCCGTATAAGCCAGTAATAAAAATATAGCGATAGGGATAACTGTATGTACGGGAAAAATTTCAACTGGGTGAGCAGGTTCGAGTCTTCATAATAAACAAACCAGGGTGTTCCCAAAACGGTAAGTTTTATCGGCTCATGCTCTTTTTTCATGATGGCCAGCTCAGAATTAAAATAAGCCGGATCATATTTTAGTTTTTTGTTCCCTTCGGCCTGGAGCTTGATGGCAGTCTTAGTGGAGTCTAAACCCCGCCAAAGCTGTATATCATCCTGCTCGTTAGTCACAATAGCAGGTACAATTGAACTGTCGCGTACAGCGAAAACATAGCTTAAAAAATCATTATCATCTGATGCCAGCACCTGTTTCATGCTCATGGCCCAAACCTGTGCCCGCGTACGTTCAGACCGCGCAATATTTCTTACCAGGTATTGCGTGTATAGCAACGAACCACTGGCTATGACCACGGCGAAGGTGAGCAGCGAGTATTTCCAGCGTTTTTTTTGTTGGTACGGGTTCATGGGTGTAGTCCGAAAGTCGGAAAAGTCAGTAAAGTCCGAAAGATGTATTTCGGGGCAAAATACATAAAAAGTAGACAAGTGCGAAATTGGGTTAGTGCGATCGGACGAGAGCCCCGCCATCGTTGTGGAATTATGAAACGCATTACCACCCCCAACCGGAATTATAATCTCACCTAATAATTTTTCTCCCGAAAAATTAGTGTAAATTCGCGCAATTTTATAAAACACTAATTAATGGCGGCTACCGTTTTAATGGTATCGCTTTCAACTATTTAAACACCAAACAGCGCGCTTCAAAAAAAATGACGCAAATTAAAAATATTGGACTTTTTACTTCAGGTGGTGATGCGCCGGGGATGAACGCTGCCATCAGGGCAGTAGTGCGGTCGGCTATTTATTATGGCATAGGGGTTACAGGTATCCGCAGGGGATACGAAGGGATGATCAAAGGTGATATGTTCGGGATGGACCGTAAATCTGTTTCAAATATTATACAACGGGGCGGTACGATCTTAAAAACCGCGCGCAGCGAACAATTCAAAACAAAAGAAGGCCGGCAATTAGCCTACGAACAGCTAAAGAAGAATAATATTGATGCATTGGTGGCCATAGGCGGCGACGGAACTTTTACCGGCGCGCGTATTTTTGGCGATGAGTTTGACTTTCCGATAGTTGGTTTGCCGGGTACTATTGATAACGACCTTTGCGGCACTGATTTTACTATAGGATATGACACAGCGATCAATACAGTAATTGACGCGGTTGATAAAATAAGGGACACCGCCGAATCGCATGACAGGTTGTTTATTGTGGAAGTGATGGGCCGCGACTCAGGGCTGATCGCGCTGAGAACAGGAATTGCTGCCGGTGCCGAAACCATCCTGATCCCCGAAAGCAAAACCGACATTAATAATGTTTTTGAACGCCTGGAAGGTGGCCGGAAGGATAAATCATCCAAAATTATTATGCTGGCCGAAAACGGTAAAGACGGCGACGCGTTTGAAGTTGGCAGGCTGATAAAAGAAAAATTCCCGAATTACGATACCAGGGTATCCATACTGGGCCATATCCAGCGTGGCGGAAGGCCAAGCTGTATGGATCGTGTACTGGCAAGCCGGGTGGGCGTTGCTGCTGTTGAGGCTTTGAAAAACGGGCACCGCAACGAAATGATAGGCCTTATCCATAACGAGATCGCTTACACGCCATTTGAACACGCTATAAAACACAATATTGAAATCAATCCTGATTTTTTAAAGATCGTGGAGATCTTGTCGATATAAGCGGTTTAATTGCCGCTTTTTAACTGCAGGTATGTTTTTGATTGCCTGTCTTCCAGCGGTATTTTTTGAAACTCCTCGTAACAGGTATTGATATAAGAAACCAGGTTGAAGGTATCGCCATAAAAGACATTGGGATCCGGCATATAAAGGATGATGAAATTTTGCATCTCCTGCCCTGTTATAGGCAAATATTTTTTAAGATTATCTGCATTGAATACTTTCAGGATCCCCTGCTTCTGCCTTTCTTTATCATCTACAGCCTTTTCGCGCTGCTTTTGCGTGGGACCTCCATCAAAAACCCGAAGCTTAACCCCTCCTACATAATTGCCGTTCTCATCCGTTTGATAGGTTACGCTTTGGCTGTTAAGCGGGCCTCTTTCTATCTGCGGGGCAAAACCGGCATTCCCCTTTATTTGCTGGTTAGTTACCTTTACTTCGTTCAGCATATTTTGCCTCAGGTCGAGGAAAACCTGCACGTATTTCAAGTCCGAAATATAAAGGGTATCCGACCTGTAGCTAAAATTTGAAAAGCACACCACATCGCCAACAGTAGCTTTAATGGCAAAGCTGCCGTCCTTGCCGGTCATGGTCATTACATGGGTTTTCAGGTCCTCAACTTTAACGCCCTGTAAAAACACATTGGTTTTGTTTTCATACACGCGGCCCGTAAGCTGGTCCTGTGCATAAACCGCGCTAACAGTAAGCAAAAAAAATGCAATGAAAATTAATTGGCGTATCATTTATTATTTATCGAAGAAGCCCCCTTTAAAAGGCGGCTAAAGTAAAAAATTAAAACCTTATTATAAAGTAAACCAAAAATCGGACCCTTTTCCGGGACTGCTTTCAACTCCTATTTCCCTGCCGTGACGTTTGATGATCTCCGACGAAATATACAGGCCCAAACCCAATCCCGAAAGATGAGGCGAGTTGTTTTCAACCCGGTAAAACCGATCAAATATGTTGTCAATTTTATCCGCAGGAATACCAATCCCTTTGTCTTTAACGGAAACTTTAACCAAACTATTATCCAGCCGCTCAATTGTGACGGTTATTTGTTCATCCCCCGGCGAATATTTTATGGCATTGGTTAACAGGTTAGTTATTACCTGTTCAATCCGGTTACGGTCGGCATGTACTATGGTTGTTTCATTGCTGTTAATTTCTATATTTTGATCGCCATCCTCACGCTTACATTGTTCAACACACTCTTTTACCAGTTCAACCAGGTTAAATGCTGTTTGATGAAGTTCAATCTTCCCTGCCTGAATCCTGGTTACATCAAGCAATTCATGAATAATATCTGTAAGTTTATTTACCTGCCTTGCCGCTTTATCAACAAAGGGTAAGGTTTTCTGTAATGCTTCATCTTTGGCGGCCATTCTTTGCAATACCTGTAATGATGCTTTTACGCTGGTGATAGGCGTTTTTAATTCATGACTGGCAATGCTCATAAATTCATCCTTTTTAGCCATCAGATCTTCGGCTGCCTGTTTTAATACCTGCTGATGATGAGCTTCCTGTTCGGCCTTTTTTCGTTCTTCTATCTCGGTTTCCAATTGTGTCCGTGTCCGGAGGTTATTGATCAGCGGAATGATTTTATACAGCGAGAAAACAGTAAAAACGGACACAAGGGCGGTAGCAAGCCTTACCAGTGCGCTTAAACGGTAAGCCGGCCACCAAAATATCATGGCATCCAGCAAATGGGTTGTACCGCATAAAAGTATAAAAGCGATAAACAGCCAGAATATTTTTAAAAAAGGAAGATCCCTGCGTTTATTAACGATCCGGTACAATAGTATAGGGATGGCAAAATAGGCGGCCCAGATAGAAAGATCGGATAAAATGTACAGCCAGCCATGAAAATCGGACCAGGTACCGCAGTGCCAGCGGGCCGGCCAATCGGACGTACTGAAGATCTTTGTGAAAAACTCTTTTACCTGGCTGATGAAGCTGGCTTTTGCGTGTAAATTAGCCCGGTTACCTGAACGGCATAAAGAATCGCAAACCAAATGCGATTGGGGTAATGCTTTATTGCCCTGGCTAATCATTTTTGCCCTGTTTAAATTAATTGGAAAAAACGACCAATAATACGCAATAAACCACTGATTTTACGAATGATAAAAATAGTTTCCGTAACTAAAATATTGGTTTTTCCATTACTTTAGGGGGAGCAGGATTTTAATTAATACGGTGTTCTCTCCTGCATTTTATTAGTTGCATTGATCATAAGCCTGTTTTAACCAGTCGATAACTTGCCCGTCAATTTGTTCGGGTTGGGTAATCCGCACGCGGTGCGTAACCATAGCGTTCCATGTGCCCGCAGCTTCAAACCTGCTATCTGCTTCAACTCCTTTTAGTTTTATGCCGATGTCTAATCGCTCTGCCGATGATGGCTGAACAATTGCAAATTTTTTTCCGCCCCTGAGCAGGTTAATATAAGTTTGACCGGCAGATGTGGTAACGTCCGCGCCAAAGGCCGTCACTTTTTCAATAAGTTCACCATAACTCTTGCGCCATTTTTCTTTGTTGCCGGAGAACAACTTATCCACCTTGTCGTCCGGACTGGCATTTCGGTGTTCCTGGTGGACGAGCAGGTGAACAATAGCCATGGCATGGCCGTGCCCAAGGCCAAAGTCCGATTTCAACCAGGCCATAATTTCGGCTGTTTTTGTAAGGCCTTTCTCAGCTGCCATTGCCTTAAAGTCGTCAGCAGTTTTACCTGTTTTCGCTTTGATATTATCGAGATATGCTTGAAAAGACATAGTGTTTGTTGTTAGAGTCAAGAATCAAGAGCCAAGAGCCAGGATAGAAAAATAAATTTTGAAGTTTAAGAGAACCTCTGCCCGCCTAAAGAAATATCCAAAAGAACCTTACCTTTTAATCTTGGCTCTTGATTCTTGGCTCTTGGTTCTTTCCCCAATTATTTATTAAAAAATTCAATTAAAACAGGGGCCAGTACTTTCATGGATATGTTGTGCGTTTGCCCGGTAAACATTTTGAGTTCGCTGCCTGGAATTGCCTCAGCCAGTTGCTTTACGGACATTTGCATGGATGCAGGGCTTTTTAAACCGCCGCCTACCAGCGTAGGTATTTTTACAGCGGCTGCCTTTTTTGTGGGCAGCGAAAAATCGCCCATAACAGCGGCATCATACGGTAAGGTATGCGCAACAGCTTTTAGCTTTTTAAATATCGGCATAATGCCCATTATAAACACCACGAATGACGGTACGCCTACCATATCTTTCATAAAAAACTTTACCGCATCGCCTCTCCGGTTGGCTGCAATCATTGCCTTTAATTGCACCTGTGAATCGGGCGGCGGCAGGTGCCCGGTTTTATCAACCATAAAAGGCGCCTCGTAAAGCGCCAGTTTTTTTATATCGAGGCCACCGGCTGCAGCCGCCAGTGAAAGCGCAGCGCCGGAAGATACTCCTGCCACAAACGCGGAGCCACCGGCCACCTGTATCAACGCTTCAATATCCTCCAGCTCACGTTCCGGCGAATAAGGTTGCGTATCGCCGCTTTGGTTACGGCCCCGGCGGTCATAGTTAATTACCGTAAAATGCGGGGCCAGCAGTTTGGCAAGCTCTGGCATGGGCCCGAAGGCCCTGCTGCATAAAGCGCCGTCAACCAGTATCAGTGGCTCGCCGCTTCCCGATTGATCAAAGGCTATTAATGTGCCGTCTTTTGAAGTGACTGTCTTCATCTCTTTTATTTTATGCGGGTTTAATGATTGATCCCGGTTAATACATAAGCAAAACGGTCTATGCTCTGGTTCCAGCCAACGTTCATTCCCTCAATTGATGCGCATGCTTCAGGCGTAATTCTAACAGCTAAGGCGTTTAAAGTCATGGTTGTTTTTCCGTTTTCTTCAGTAAAAGTAACCGTGTTGATCACCTCCAGCTGGGCATTGCCGTCGTCATCTTCTTTAAAGTTTTTAAAAACAATGCGCTCCGGCTCAAGTAGTTCGGTAAAAACGCCGCTCGTTGGTATCATTAACCCATCCGGGGCCTGCATCACAATGCGCATGGTGCCGCCAACCCTGGCATCCAGTTCGCAAACCGGGTTTTTGAAATCCTTCGGCCCCCACCATTTTTCGACTAATTCGGGGTCGGTCCACATTTTAAATACCAATTCCCGCGGTGCGTCAAAAATGCGGGTAATGTTAACTTCCTGCCTTACAGGATTGTCAACCAGGTTACTTTTTGTTCCCATCTTTTTTATTTTTTGCCTGTATTTCTTTTAGTGCCTGTTCCATTGCGTCAAACTTGCCTTCCCAAAACTTTTTATACTGGTTAAGCCAATCCCATATTTCACTTAATTTATCCAGTTTAGCTTCGCAATACCTTTCCCTGCCCTTTTTGGTAATGGAAACCAGGCCGCATTCGGTTAAAATTTTCATATGCTGTGATACCGCCGACCGGGTAATGTCAAACTGATCGGCTACCTGGTTAACATTCAGCTTACCGGTTACCAGCATACTTAAAATAACGCGCCTGTTAGGATCGGCTATTGCCTGAAAAACATCTCTTCTCATCAAAATCTTTTACTATGCGTAAGTAAACGCTTACAAATTTATATGTAAGTATTTACTTACGCAAATTTATTTGAAAAAAAATTGTTGTGTTTGATAATGAATTGACAGGAAGACTATCGGAAATTTACGGCGCTTTGAATTTGTCTTTCGACGGACCTTCCATAAAAGATTGATCAACAATAACGCGGATCACTTCATCAATTTCTTTTCCCACTACCAGCAGGTGTTCAATAATCTCTTTGTTATCGGGGTTAAAAAAGTTTTCCCTGTCCATAACATTGATCAGCCCCAGCATACTGGCTACCGGCCGCCTTAATTCGTGCGAGGTTACCGAGGCAATGTTCCGCAAACGTTCATTTTGGTCCACCATGGCTTTTTCTGTTTCCAGCCAGGCAGTTATATCGCGCGCAAAACAGCCAACACCGGTAATATCTCCTTTGATTTTGTAAATGGGATTAAAACTCACCTCAAAACTGAGTGTTTTTTGAGTAAGCGGATCAAGGCTTTCGGTAATAATGGTATATCTTTCGCCTGCAAGTGCTCTGCCGTAATACTGGTTCCATTTTTCCACCTCAAATCCGGGATGCAGGAAGGTGGAATCGCCATCTTTGGGTTCAACGCCGGTTAATTGCAAAATGCTGTAACGGTATGCCCTGTTCATATAAACATACCGCATTTCTTTATCAACCGACCAGATCTGGTCCTCGGTATTGTTAATGAGTGCTTCCAGGTTGCTTTTCGTCCAGATCAGTTCTTCCTGGAAGAGCATTTTCTCGCTGGCATCTGTAGCGATCACAACCCTGCATTCCGTATTTTGAAAAGTTGCATTGTGGCTGGTTATTTCTACATAAATGACTTCGCCGTTTTTGTGCTGGTGTTTCCACACGCCACCATGACTTATTCCCCGGTGATCTTTTTGATCAACAGGCCTTTGTTTAAGGTATGAATACAATCTGTCATGTTCTTCAGGCGGGCGCAGGTCAGTTATGTTCAGGCCGAGAAACTCATCTTCTGAATAGCCATATTTATCGACTGCAGCTTTATTTACCTTTAAAATGGAGAGGGTGGACAATTCATATATCCACATTGGATGCGGATTATCATCAAAAACGAAACTGAGGTCGGTTGGCTGCATACTATGTGTTAAGCACTCCGGCTGTGGTCATAAAGATACTATTTTTGGTGATCATGCGGCGGGAATCAGGGGCGGGAAAGCAACTTTTAATAGTAAAACCTGCCGTATCGCCGGCCCTTAGCCCAAAATCGCTATCAATTTTGCGATAATAATCATATCTGACGGCTTTTTAAAGAAAAAGTTTTCAATTTAGTCGGGAAAGACCGAAAGTCAGTAAAGTCGGAAAGACTAAAAGCCTATATTGATATGCCTAAACATTAAGCAAATCAGCAACTTGCTGCTATCTTTCGGTCTTTTCTGACTTTCCCGACTTTCGGACTAAAACAACGTTTTTTATTTTAAAAAATAATTTTTACCTTTGCATCCCCGCTGAAAGAACTCCGGGGACAATGTTGAATACATAAAAATAAAAAATGGCAACTAAGATCAGACTGCAAAGACACGGTAAAAAAGGAAAACCTTTTTACTACATCGTGGTAGCGGATGCACGCGCACCAAGGGACGGACGTTTTATTGAGCGTTTAGGTTCATACAACCCTAACACCAACCCTGCTACAATCGACATCAATTTTGATAAAACCCTTGATTGGGTAAACAATGGCGCACAGCCAACAGATACCTGCCGTGCCATTTTATCGTACAAGGGTGTTTTATATAAAAAACACTTACAGGGCGGCCTTAAAAAAGGTGCTTTAACCGAAGAACAGGTTGAAGAAAAATTCCAAAACTGGCTTAACCACAAGGATGACAAGATCACCGGCAAAAAAACCGGTCTTGTTTCAGCAAAAGACGAAGCCCGCAAAGCTGCTTTAGCTGCTGAAGCTAAGAAGAAAGAGGCAAAAGCGGCAGCCATTGTTGCTAAAAACACCCCTCCGGTTGAAGAAGTTGAAGCTCCTGCAGAAGATGCAGCTACTGAAACTGAAGCCGAAAGCGCTGAATAAACAGAGTCAGGAATTAAGAGCCAGGAACCAAGAGTCCGGCTCGTTAATATCAATGGCGAAGCACCTACAGGTACTTCGCCATTGTTGTTTTTACACATTCAACTATAGCGATGGGTTTCAAACCCATCGCTATAGTTGAAGAAATAAAACCACAGATACAGCATGGAAAAGAAAGACTATTTCAGGATTGGCAGCATCTTAAAAACCAAAGGTTTAAAAGGCGAAATGAATATGTATGTCGACTTTGAGGGCCTGGATACCATCAAAATGGATGCGGTTTTTATTGAAATTGCAGGCAAGCTGGTACCTTATTTCGTCAGTTCCATTAAATATCTGCAAAAAAATGCTGCCTACCTGGTGCTTGAAGATGTGGATACAATTGAAAAGGCATCCGCATTGGTGCGCAAAGACATTTTTCTCCCCAATAAATTAAAACCTAAAAAGAAAAAGCAGGAATTCACCCTGTTCGACCTGGAAGGCTTTACCGCTATTGACGTTAACGAAGGCGTTTTGGGCATCATCACTGCGGTACACGAATATCCCAGGCAAATAATAGCTGCGGTAGATTTCCAGAACAAGGAGATCCTTTTCCCGCTCAACGAAGAGATCATCAAAGGGATTGATGTGGTAAAAGAGATTGTTACAGTTGATTTGCCGGAGGGCTTGCTTGACGTTTATCTGGATTAGGTAATTCTAAAATATAGTTACCCTTTGAGGGAGATGAGGAGTGTGTTTCCCAGTGTAAGGTTGCAAACCGGAATTTTAAATAGAATGATGATGAAAACTTTTAAAATAAACTCCTTTCGGCTTGTATCAGCGCTGGTTACAGGTTTGTTTTTTTGTGGCTTTACGTCCTATGCCCAATCCACCCAACAAAACCTTAACATCGTCTTCATCGGTAACAGCATTACCCATGGGGCAAATCTTGATGCCCCGCTGCATGATGCGCCGCCTGTAATTGCTGCTGCTTATTTGCAGCACCAGGCTAATATAGGTACGGTAGCCTACTCCAACCAGGGCTACAGTGGCTTCACTACGGTAGATTTTTTGCCCTCAACCGGTACAGCCTTTAAAAAGGTGGAAGCCGCGGCGCTTGCCTTCGAGGATAAAAAGGCACTGCTTATATTTTCTATCAAATTAGGCACTAACGATAGCGCTATCCAGGGGCCAAATGGTTCGCCGGTTGCGCCCGATGCTTATAAACAAAACTTAAAATCTATTGCGGATGCCCTTTTAAAGGAGTTTCCGGGATGTATCATCATTTTTCAGCACCCGATATGGTATAGCCCCAATACATACAACGGCGCCAAATACCTGCAGGAAGGTTTATCAAGGCTGCAAAGCTATATCCCGCTGATAGATAGGCTGGTGGCTGACTATACCGCAACGCACCCCAAACAAGTATTTGTTGGCGATACCGACGCTTTCGACTATTTTAAAAACAATTATTTGACCGACCTTACGCCGGAAGAGGGTCACCAGGGCATATTTTATCTTCATCCCAACAAAAAAGGCGCCGCGGTATTAGGTGCTTTTTGGGGGAAAGCCATCCTTAAAGTAGTAAAAGGAAGATAGGGCAAAAAAAAGCAGGCCAATTTCCGTCAGCCTGCTTTCTGTAAATAATTTTATTTCGTGCGATTAATGCCTGTCGCCGTGATCTCCGTGGTCACCATGGTCACCGTGATCTCCGTGACCTCTGTCGCCATGGTCCCCGTGGCCTCTGTCATGGCCGTCACCATCGCCTCTCCAATGGTTGCGGTAGCGTTCATCATGGCTGTCGCGGATGATTCCCTGGTCGTGGCGGCCCCTGTAGCCGGCATACCGTGCTCTCCATTGCTCGTGATGCTCCCATGGGTTGCGCTCATTAATTACAGCTTTATAGGCATGGTACCTATCCCAGTTGGCGTATCTTGGCGGCAAGTAGCCGCGATGAACCCAAACATTATTTTCGCGGTAAACATACATATGAGCTGGTACGTCATAATAGGCATCAATATCGGGCATATAATAATATTGTGCTCTGGCATAACCTACCGGGCCCCATTCGGGCTGAACACCTATGTTAATACCTGCGCTGATACTTATTTGCGCATCGGCGGTTTTAAATAACAAACAGCCAAATAGTATCGCTGCTGTAAAGATTAGCTTTTTCATAAATTATAAATTGTTTGATTGATAGACGCGAAAAAATCGCGATGGTTTATTTTAGTTGTTTTATTATTAGGCAAATCAACATTAATTTTTAGGAAAAAACAAAACCAGCCACAAGAAAATTGCAGCGTTCAAAAATAGCCGGAAAGAATTTTAGTTTTATTTACGTGTTCAGTGATTGAACCCTTCAAGTGATATTATCGCAATTAATTGACAATGTTAATTTATGAAACTCCCCTCTTGAGAGGGGGCGCGTTGGGAGGTGTGGTGGCGGGGGTGTGTTCGCCATCATGCGGCTTACCACACCCCTCCACCCCTCTCAAGAGGGGAATCGCACAGCCCAACCTTTTAAAGCTATTTCATTTTATCACTTTTCAATTGCTAAACACGTTTTTATTTATTATCGGCATCATCATCGGCAGCCTTTTTGCCAACCATAGCCAGCACAGGTTTGCCAATCACTTTGTACGCGCCGTCGCCTTTTAATACAGAAGCTACCATTTGCTTATCCTGCATTACTTTTACGGCCTGTGCAAGTTCCTTATCATATTTAAAATTGGTTTCGTAGCGGCCCTTTTCAAAATAATAGCGCGATACGATCTCATTTTCAAGCACCTGCTTTATTTCATCTTTATGCAACTGCAAATCGCTTTTTTTACTGGCATCCATTTTGGCTTTCAAGGCATCGTATTCGCTTTGTATTGCTGTAAACTGCTTTTCTTTGGTCGCTTCCGTTTTCAGGTCAACCAATAACTTTTCAGAAGCACTATTATAGCTATAGTTTTTATCATCCAGGTACTTTACAAAATTTGCATAATCAGCGTCTGATAAACTGAAGGTGCGTGGGTTATCCAGGGCGGGATGCGCATCGCGGTAACGCGTAGCATAGTCAAATATCAGCAGTTTGCCTACCAGCGCTTCGGTAACATTGGCAAAATGATCCTGTTTAATAAAAATATCAGGATAAATACCGCTGCCGTCATAAACAGAACGGCCGTCCTTTGTTTTAAATTCATGGATCAGCGAATCGGCCACCTTTAACACGGTGCCGTCTTCCTTACGATGAGTATAATCAATAGCCTGTATGCAGCGACCAGAGGGTACATAATACTTGGCTATAGTGATTTTTACCAGACTATTATAAGGCAGGTTAAAGGTTTGTTGCACCAGGCCTTTGCCATAACTGCGCTGGCCTATGATGATGGCTCTGTCGAGGTCCTGCAACGAGCCGGCAACAATTTCAGACGCCGAAGCAGAGTGATTATTAACCAGCACAACCAAAGGCAAATTTGGCTCCATGGGTGCAGTGGTTGTTTTGTAGGTGAAATTTTTATCTTTTATTTTTCCAATCTGCGATACAATCTCTACATCTTTCGGTACAAACAGGTTCACTATTCGTACCGCTTCCTGTAATATACCGCCGCCATTTGAGCGCAGGTCGAGGATAATGCCGTTGGGGTTTTTCTTTTTTAACTCCGACAACGCATTGGTTACTTCATCGGCTGAGTTTTCAAGAAATTTATCCAGTTTAATATAGCCCATATTACCGTCAACCATACCGTAGTAAGAAACATTGGGTTGTTTGATTTCATCGCGTATCAGTGTTTTATCAAAAACCGGGGCCGATCCGCGTTTAACAGTTAGTTTGATAGAAGCACCTTTTGCGCCTTTCAGCAGTATGCCCACCTGGTCGTTATTTTTACCTTCCAGTACTATATCATTAATTTTAACCAGTTCGTCGCCGGGTCTTATATCGGCTTTTTGGGCGGGGAAGCCCTCAAATACGTCCGATACGTAAACTTTACTATTGCGTGCAAATATACCTGCGCCAATACCGCCGTACTGGGTGCTTACATAGTGCAGTTTATAATCCTCAATTTCCGATTCAGGAACAAATTCGGTGTAGGGGTCTAGGCCATCCAGCATGGCATCCACACCGGTTTTGACCATTTTTTCAGAATTAATATCGTCAACGTAGTTAATATTGACCTCTTTGTATACAGAAGCGAACACATCCAGATTTTTTGAGATCTGGAAAAGATCGTCCTTAAAACTCCAGGTAACCAGGGCCAACGACAGGATCCCGCCAAAAAAAACTTGTCTTCTATATTTTCTAAATAACACTTTACCCTTATTCATCCTTCAAAATTTAAAATATAAAAATATAAAAAAACACTGGGGTTCCTAACCGGCGCCTGTTGAACTACAGCCGGTTATTATCAATATTCACTAACGCTTTTTTTAGCGTAAATAGTACATATTCCCTGTCGCGGTGAACTAATTCCATTATTTTGCTGATGAGGGTATCTTCCTGGCCCTCGGTATACAGCAATTGTTCGTCGGTAAGGTGATTGTATTTCCTTTGAAGTTTAATTTTTACACGTTCCCAGTCCTTGCTGGTGATGCTTATCTCGGCCATTGTTAAATTATTTTCAGCAAAAATATAAAAATACAAGCGGCTTACGGTCAAAATTTTGGCAAGGCTATTGTTTATTTAATGTAATTATTAAACCAGATTGCCTTTTGGCAATCAAACAATGACCCTTCTGAAGCATTCAGGAATGAACCTGGGGTTTCGGGGGATCATAAATAAACTACTACTATGAAAAAAGTTCTTTTAAGTACAGTCTTCCTGATTGCGGTATGCATCAGCGCAAAGGCACAGTTCTCGCTGGGAATTAAAGGCGGCGTAAATTATTCGACTATTAATTCCGACAATCTGAAAACATCAAGTGTGGCCGGATACCAGGCCGGTTTGTTTGCAAGGTTTGGCACCGGGCTTTACCTGCAACCCGAAATGTATGTGAGCAGTACAGGCGGGCATTTTCAATCAAACGACAATGCCTACAGCGGAAACGTCAAATTCACAAATTTAAATGTACCCTTACTATTAGGGTATAAATTTGGCCCCAATAATTTAAACTTCAGGGTAATGGCCGGACCCATTTATTCATCAGTACTTAACAGGGATGAAAGTTTATCGCAAAATTTTAACGTTGCCTATAATGATTTCGGGCATTACCGCACCAGTACCCTGGGCTACCAGGCTGGCGTAGGCGTTGATATTGGCGCCATAACTGCCGATCTGCGTTACGAAGGCAACCTGACCGACATTAACCCCGATTTTGGTCAGAGGCAAAACCTTTGGGCATTGAGTGTTGGGTTTAAAATACTGTAGGTTTTGCTGTAATAAGTTTGAATAAAAGTTCCGGCAATACGCCGGAACTTTTATTATTTGGCCATTTTCCGCTTTACATCCATTTTATACCGGCCAAATATTTGAACGCAATGTTTATTATTTGCTAGAATTAAAATATCTTTAAGCTATAAAATGAAGAACTACAGATTGTCTTCATATTTTATTTGTTTATTGTAATTTATTTAGTGGCAGGCCGTTAACTAATACTAAACGATAATATCGCTGCGCCGGGTATCCTGTTTGAAATAAAAATCAGTAAATCACCTATGATAGTTTTATAAATATTCACAAAACAAATCCAGCTTATATGAAAAAGATACTTTTAAGTATGGCATTACTGATAGCAATTTGCATCAGTGCTAAAGCACAATTTTCCCTGGGGGTAAAAGGAGGTGTTAATTTTTCAAATATCAGTGCAAAAGACGTCAGTACATCCTCTGTTACCGGGTACCAGGCCGGCCTGTTTGCACGGATAGGCAACAGCTGGTATTTACAGCCCGAACTTTATGTAAATGGCACAGGCGGACAATTCAGCAGTGCAGCCGGTACCGGCAAAGCAACGTTTACAAATCTAAACGTCCCTGTTTTGCTCGGGAAATCGTTTGGCACCAAAGATTTAAACTTCAGGCTGATGGCCGGGCCGTTTTTAGTGGGCGTGTTAGGCAGGAATGAAAGCTTTTCGCAATCCTTTACTTCAACTTACAGATATTTTAACATTTATAAAAGCCACAACTACGGGTACCAGGCAGGCGCAGGTGTTGATTTCGGCCCGATTACAGCCGATCTGCGTTACCAGGGAGGCCTTGATAAAATAAATGCCACATACGGAGAGGTACAGTATGTGTGGGCGCTGAGCGTGGGCTATAAGTTCCTGTAGGCAGTTTGAAGATGTTGCAAGGATTGTAAAAGATTAGATGTCTTTTTGATATAAACAAAAAGTCCCGGCTCATCGCCGGGACTTTTTTATTTGTCAAATCAACAAATAAAAACCCTATATATAAGCAAAGCCCCTGATGGGCAGGGGCCTTTGCTAACCAATTATAAACCTAAATTATGAGAAGAGCTGTAGGAGAAGGGGTCGAACCTTCAAGAAGTGGTTATTCTTATTGCTAAGAGTTTCCCATGATCTTCGCCACCGGGACAAGGAGGTGTGTCTGCCTAAAATTTCACCATCCTACAGGATTTAAAGTCTTAAGTCGGAAGTCCAGAGTCTTTAGTCGCATTTAACTTATGCTCCTGACTAACTTCTTAAAACAGTATTTTTATTTCGAGTCATCAACTTTACTTCTCTTGTTCTTGACTCAAGACTTGAGACTTTCGACTCAAGACTTAGAAAAAAGCTGTTGGGGAAGGATTCGAACCTTCACAGAGTGGTTAGCCCGCTTCGGGTTTTCCATATTCTCCGCCACCGGGACAAGGAGGTGTGTCTGCCTAAAATTTCACCACCCAACATTGTGTAATAACTAAAAAGAACGATCGGCTTTTGTCATTGGCTTGATACAAATCTAACAGGACTATCTATTTGTTGCAAATATTTCAATAGAATATTTGTATTTTTATCAGATTTTAATTATTCTTGTATATAAATATAATTTTCCGAATTTATGTCCCACAGAAAAGCTCAAAATTTAGAAATTGATAATCTCGACATACAGATTTTATCGATATTAATGAAGAATGCGACCACTCCATACACGGAGATTGCTAAAGAGTTGATCGTTTCCGGCGGAACTATACACGTGAGGATGAAAAAGTTGGAAGAAATGGGTGTAATAAAAGGTGCCAGTCTGGAGGTAGATCCTCAGAAATTAGGGTATGATATTACCGCTTTCCTTGGCATTTTCCTGGAAAAAGGCTCACAATATAACGATGCCGTTAAGCAGTTAAAAACGGTAAAAGAGATTGTGGAACTCCACTATACCACCGGTAGCTACAGCATTTTTGCCAAAATTGTGTGTCATGATACCACGCATTTGCGCGAAGTTTTGAACGAACAGATCCAGGGTGTTAAAGGCATCCAGCGGACCGAAACTTTCATTTCGCTGGAAGAAAGCATCCGCAGGCAAATCACTCTGGAGTAAAAAATAAATTTCCTTTTATAGCGATGGGTTTTAAACCCATCGCTAATTTTATTATTACCTGAATTTATCTTTCAAAGCAGCCAGCTTAATCTGCAAATCACTCTCAGGCTGAGGCGCCGGCTTTTTATTAAACGCCGGTTTTTGAGCTGGTCGTTGGTCGCGGGCAGGTTCCCTTCTTTCCCTTTCCACAGGCTTTGGTTCGTTTTCTTTCATGGATAACGCGATGCGCTTGCGGTTTATATCCACGTCGGTTATCGTAACTTCTACCTTTTGGGCTACCTTTAACACTTCGTTGGCATCCTTTATAAAGCGGTTGGTGATCTGGCTTAAATGCACCAATCCATCCTGGTGCACACCGATATCCACAAATGCACCGAAATTGGTGATATTAGTTACGATCCCCGGCAGTTTCATGCCAATTTTCAAATCGTTTATCGAATTTACGCCCTCGGTAAAGCTAAAGGCCTCAAACTGTTCGCGCGGGTCGCGACCGGGTTTGGCAAGTTCAGCCATAATATCGTTCAGGGTAGGCAAGCCCACTGTTTCCGAAGTATATTTTAGTAAAGGGATGCTTTTACGCAACTTATCATCGCCCATTAATTCTTTTACAGAGCATTTCAAATCTTTAGCCATCTGCTCCACCAGGGCATATCTTTCCGGGTGTACCGCGCTGGTATCCAGCGGATTTTCCGCGTGATGGATCCGCAGGAAACCTGCCGCCTGTTCAAACGCCTTATCGCCTAAACGCGGCACTTTCTTCAACTGGTCACGGCGTTTAAAGGCGCCGTTCTGGTTGCGGTATTCTACTATGTTTTGTGCCAGCTGCGGGCCCAGGCCCGATACATAGGCCAATATTTGTTTGGATGCCGTGTTCAATTCAACCCCAACTGCGTTTACACAACTCATTACGGTATCATCCAGTGAAGTTTGCAATTTGGTTTGATCCACATCATGCTGATATTGGCCAACACCGATAGATTTTGGGTCGATTTTTACCAGTTCGGCCAGCGGGTCCATCAGCCTGCGGCCAATGGATACAGCGCCTCGTACGGTAATATCCTGGTCCGGAAATTCTTCTCTCGCTACATCCGATGCCGAATAAATAGAGGCCCCGCTTTCATTCACCATTACAATAGCAGCGTTGGGCAGGTTAAGGTTGCGGATAAATACTTCCGTTTCCCTTCCTGCCGTACCGTTACCTATGGCGATGGCCTCAATCTTATATTTTTCAAACAAATGCTGCGTGGTTTTTTCCGCCTCGCGGGCCTGGCCCGGGCCGGTGTGCGGGAAAATGGCAGTATATTCCAACAACTTTCCCTGTTCATCCAAACAAACCACCTTGCAACCGGTACGGAAACCGGGGTCGATCGCCATGGTGCGTTTCTGGCCAAGCGGCGCACCCAATAAAAGCTGGCGCGCATTTTCTGCAAACACACGGATCGCTTCTTCATCTGCCTTCTTTTTGGTAAACAAACGTACTTCTGTTTCCATGGACGGTTTCAGCAGGCGTTTATAGCCATCGGCTATAGCTTGTTTTACCTGGTCGGCGCTGCTATTATTGCCGGTAACAAATGCTTTTTCGAGCAGGTCGATGGCTTCATCTTCTTCCGGTTTCAAATCCAGCCACAATATTTCCTCTTTCTCGCCACGGCGCATAGCTAATATGCGGTGCGATGGAACGGTTTTTACAGGCTCTGTCCAGTCGAAATAATCTTTATATTTTATCCCTTCAACTTCTTTGCCTTCCACTACTTTTGATTGGAACACCCCTTTTTCAATAAACAGGTTCCGCATTTGGGTGCGGATTTCGGCATTCTCGCTGATGAACTCCGCAAGGATATCCCTGGCGCCTGCCAAAGCTTCTTCCAGGCTTTTTACACCTTTTTCCTCGTCAATATATTTTGCTGCTTCGGCCTCAACGTCGATTCGTTTTTGCTCCATCAGCAGGTCGGCCAGTGGCTGCAGGCCTTTTTCGCGGGCCGCAGTAGCACGGGTTTTTCTTTTTGGGCGATAAGGCAGGTAAATATCCTCAAGGGCCACCATGGTTTCTGCCTCATTGATCTGTTTTTCCAGTTCGGGGGTCAATTTACCCATTTCGGTAAGCGATTTCAGGATGGCTTCGCGGCGTTTGTCGAGGTCACGCAGTTGTTGTATGCGGTCGCGGATGGCGGTTACCTGCACCTCGTCCAGAGTACCTGTCAGCTCCTTGCGGTAACGCGAAATAAAAGGAACGGTGGCACCTTCATCCAACAAATCAACCGTTGCACTTACCTGCTTTTCTGCTATAGACAGCTCGGAAGCAATCTTATTGTAATGTGATTTTTCACGCATAGTTTATTTTTATTGGTGTTCAAGAGGGCTACGCCGTTTCACAGATTATTATTTTTGATTTCACCGATTATGTTTTTGGTTACACTAATTTAAATCGGCGAAATCCTTTTCAAATCGGTGTAATCCATTAAAATAATGGACTGCGAAGTTGAGCAGAATTGGGGGAATATTCAAGGGGAGGTTATCAACAACTTTCAATAAATTAATCTTTAATGGCGGCCAAAACAGAAACGGGTGGCTTTATGGCAATATCAAGGCATACGCCAAATAAATATCCCGCAAGCATCTTAAGCTTGCGGGATATGGACAAATCAACTTAAATAAACCCACTCTTAATTAGCTGGTTTTTGCGCTTTCTTATTCAAATGCCTGTTTCGGATAGCCTGCAGTTTTTGGGCTTTTTCGCCTTCGCGCAGCATCTTTTTGATATCCACAGAATATTTCAGCTTAAGCTTTATTTCTGTCATAAAGATAGCGGCATCCAACCCGGTTTTAACATTTTTGAAATCGGCTATCCATTTTTTGCGTTCCGGATATTCTGATACCATCAACACTTTTCGCAAAGCAATGTGGGCAAAGTTGAATTGTGCATCCGTTGGCTTGCTTTGCATAACAGCATTATCCCGGTATCGCCCGGTCGTTTTAGCCATTACCAATTCCGACCGTATGGACATCAGCTCCTCCCTGCTTTCGTCATCTTCTTCACACTTAAATCCGCTGTTTGCCGGATCAGGCAATGTGGTTGGCGCATCCGTGCGTGGGCTGGCCAGCGAAAACAAGTGCAGGTAATCATTCGCCGCCTGGTCGCGGTTGGTAAGGTTACCTATATTGAAGATTTTTTCGGTTGTAGCGAGCATCGACGTATGATCATAAACGGTATGGTCAATCAGCCCTTTTTGCGTAAAAGGCGAAACCACAATGGCTGGTACCCGCACACCCAATTGGTCGAACTTAAAGTTAAATTGGATATAATCAGCATTTTCCACATCACCTGGCGGAACGGCTGCCGGTGGTTTCACATGGTCGTAAAAGCCGCCATGTTCATCAAAGGTGATCAGCAACATGCTCTTTTCCCAAATGGGCGAATTCCGGATCGCCTCATATACATCCTTAATCAGCTTTTCTCCCCGTGTTACATCATCCAGCGGGTGCATTGAATTGCCGCAGGCAAAATCACGGGTCCGGTTACATCAAACTTATGGGCGCTGTACCTCGGCTCAATAAAAACAAATTTTTCATCAAAGCCTGCGTCATTAACATCAGAAGCAAAATCATCAAAATCTTTAAACCGTCCCTGTAATAAATTCAGGTTCATTCCGCTTAAAGCAAAGCTTACAGGAAAATCATCGCCTTCAAAAATGCTCCAGTCAATACATTTGTCATCCAGGGCATCAAAAATATTCCCGTTATCAAATACATAACCATCAACTATCGTAGAGGTAGCCACATCCCAGCTGCTTGGGCTGCCATCCAAACCGCCCGATGTCCCCGCCAGCAGGAAAAACCTGTTTGGCCATGTAGGGCCGGGTAATGATGAAAACCAATTGTCGCATATAGCAAATTCTGTAGCCAGCTTATTCATCACCGGCAATTGATCGGCGGTATAACAAGTCATGATCCTTTCGGGAGTAGTAGATCCGTCATTAACATAACTTTGAATAAACCCTGAGTTATCTATAGAGGGATAACCGCCCAATACTGGATTGTAAACCGCTCCTTCTCCGCATAATGCAACCAAAGTATCCGGAAATTCGTGACCGGGGTCCTTATCCAGGTTTTTTAAGGTAAAATCTGCCGGCGTGCTTACAGGTACTACGTGCCCGTTGGTTGGGTCGATATTGGTATTTACCGACGGGTTACACCCGTTTACTGTGGTGGGATTGCCTGAAACCGCATCAATACCACTGATATTGCTAAAACCCAGCATGTGGTCAAATGCTCTGTTTTCGAGCATTAAAACAAAAATATGCTCAATTTTTTTTGCAGCCTTATTTCTTGACGAAAAACTGTTTATAATAGCCAGCAGGGCACACTTTGCATTATCCCAGGCTACACAAACCAAATTAACCACCCACGAAAAAACGGTGCAAACAGCTTTTATAACCCAGGCGAAGGCCTTGCAAACCCATTTTGCTACCCAATACCAGGCCTTACAAACCCATTTTGCTACCCAGTAATATGCCTGGCATACCCAGTTGGCTACCCAGTAATATGCCTGGCATATCCAGTTAGCTACCCAATAAAAAGCATCACAAAACCATGAGCAGGGAGCCCAGTCGCAACATTGATTTGATCCTTCATCCGCCCACGAGGAACATTTGCTTGTTCCCTCATCTTTCCATGAAGAGCATTGATTTGAACCTTCATCCGCCCATGAAGAGCACTGGGCAGAGCCCTCATCAGACCAATCGGTACATTCAGTATCAATTTGTTCGGCCCAATTTACACAGGTGATAACTACGTTATCAATCCATTTTGTACATGTTGACATGATATTTATGTTTTTTGGTAAGTGAATAATAAAGAATAAGCAATCTGATTTTGGCTATCCCGATTCCCAATGCTTTGCCCAGCAATGCCGATAAGAAAATAAAGAGACAGCCCTGCCAGAGGGATTTTACCAGGTGGATATTTTTCCACCCCACGTGAATGAAAAGCCAGTAAATTAAAAAGCCGGCTGCCGCAAAAAGAAATGCGGCGCCCGTACTACAGCCACACTCAGTGCTGTATTTTTTAATTTTTCCGGCATAATAAGCTCTGTCGATCTCATTGTCGGGGATAGCGTTTAATATGCTATTTATAGTTCTTTTTATGTTTTTAAAGGAAATCATTTTCAAATCGATTAATGCTTTCGTCAGACTAACAATTACCGGTTTACAATAACCTGGCTGATAGGGGGTGGATTCAGGTTTTGTGAAAAACAACAATGAAACTTAGGTTCGACGGGCTTACCAAAGCCGGTACCTGATAACATTTAAATAATCGGGGTATTTGTGTAATAAGGTTTGTACCAATAAACTTGATACTAAATTACACTAAAAACACAAGAGAAAGTCGCGTAAAAACCCTCATTTTCAGTCCGTATAAACACGGTATATTCATTAGGGATTCAGATTCAAAAATATGGGGAGCAACGGTGACAGCTTAAAAATAAAAACCCCCTCACACTCGCTGTTTGGGGGCTTTAACCTAAACCTTATCACAAAAGACAAGTAGAGACTTGCCATATGAAGCGGTAAAATTACGGATTCTTAACTTATCCATTATGGGGTTTTTTAACCAGATTAAGGAGTTTTTTCTTTTTACGGGCCGTAATTCTTATAAAATGGGTGAAAAACATGGTATTGGTTAACATGTCTGAATTTTGGCGCCAACAAGCTCAATATGTTTCAAAAATTGTAATTCCTCTTTTTTGCATATTCATCAATTCTTGCACCGGCGGCTGCATCCAGTAATATTTCGCAATTGGGGTGTAGTTGCACCACTGATGCCGGTATGTCAATACTTACCGGACCGAGGATTGCCTGTTCAATAATTTCCGCCTTATGAGCGCCTTTTGCTATCAGGATAAGTTTACGGGTATGCATTATATTTTTAATACCCCGCGTTAAGCCGCCCAGAATTGTGTCAGGAGGTACTTGTGTCTCCCGGCGTACGCGGGCTTCAAAATCAGGGTCCATCGGCGATACCCAGGTTTCGCTTTCAAATGGCGTACCCGGCTGGTTAATGCCGATATGTCCATTGCTGCCTATGCCCAGCATCTGCAGGTCGGCGCCACCGCATTCGGCCAATCGTTTTTCGAATAACAGGCTCTCGGCGACAAAATCATCAGAAAGGGTAGGCGGCATAATAAAGTTTTCTTCCGATATTCCCAGCGGCCCGGCAATCTGGTTCAGGATCATGGTATAACAGCTGCCTGCATATTCGCGGGGTAGGTTAGTGAGTTCATCTACATTAAAAAGCGTTATCCCCGAAACATCAAAAGGGTATTTTTTATAGATTCCGGATACAATACGGTGCATCCCTATAGTAGTTTGCCCGGTTGAAAGGCCAATTACAGCATTCCGTTTTTCAAGCATCTGCGCGATGATCCGCCATGCGGCCGTTATATCAAATTCTTCTTCGCTTTTTGTTATGGTGATCTTCATTTATAATGTTTTATAGGTCTTTTAATTCTTCTGCAAAAAACTGGTCCAGCGCTTCGGCGGCATTGGTTTCATCTTCACCGTCAATGATCAGTTTAATAGTGTCGCCGCCTTTTATCGTCATGGAAAGCAAATTGATCATGCTATTTAGCCGCGTAATTTTAGCGCCCTTTTGTATGTTGACGATAGATTTGAAATTCTTCACCAGCCTGATCAATGTTGTTGCCGGCCTGGCATGCAGCCCCTGCGGAGCCATGATGATATAATCTTTGGTTATCATTCGGTTTGTGTTTTTAAATAAGCAATGATTTCTTCGGAATTATCCATCCCCATTACCTTTTGGTAAATCAGTTTTGCCTTTGCTTTGCTACTATTTATAATGATGTTTTTTATGGCTGGAATGGATGAAGCGCTCATTGAAAATCCTTCCAGACCCATACCCAGTAATAGCAATGTCGCCATCGGGTCTCCGGCCATTTCACCGCACATCCCAACATGGATCTGATACTTTTTCGCCTGAACAATCACATTTTCAATTAACCTTAATACGCCGGGATTAAAAGGATCATAAAGATGGGTTATTTTTTCATTCACCCTGTCCACCGCCAGGGTATACTGACAAAGGTCATTGGTGCCGATACTAAAAAAATCGACCTCCTTTGCCAAAATATCCGCAGTTACTGCCGCCGAAGGGATCTCAATCATTATTCCTACTTCAATACCAGCCTTAAAAGGAACATTTGCCGCTGACAGCGCCTCTTTTGCCTCCCTAAGTATTTTTTTTGCTGCGCGAATTTCCTGGATACCCGAGATCATCGGGAACATGATCTTCAGGTCGCCAAAAACTGTCGCCCTCAGGATAGCTTTTAGCTGGGTGATAAAAAGGGCGGTTTGGTCGAGGCAGATCCTTATTGCGCGATAGCCTAAAAATGGGTTAAGTTCGTTGGGAATATTGAAATAGGGCAGTTGCTTATCACCGCCGATATCAATGGTGCGGACAATAATTGGTTTGCCTTTTGATTGCAGGGCTACCTGTTTGTAAAACCCGAATTGCTCATCTTCGGTGGGGAACGAATCCCTGTTCATGAATAACAACTCAGTCCTGAAAAGGCCCACGCCTTCGCCGCCATTATCATGAACCCCTTCCATATCATCTGCTCCCGAAATATTTGCGGATAATACTATCCGCTCTCCATCTGTAGTGATAGCGGCAGCATCTTTTAAAGCCTTTAATTTTTCAGCTTGCCTGATCTGTTCTTCTCTTTTTATTTGATAATCTTTTATCAGTTGATCATCAGGATTGATGTAAACAAGCCCTTTTTTCCCATCTAAAATTACAACATCGTCATTTTGCATAGTTAACAGTTCCTCACCACACCCCACGACAGCCGGTATTCCTTTTGCTTTGGCGATAATAGCGGCATGGCTTGTTTTACTCCCCGCACGGGTTGCAAAGCCGATAACATGTTTAATATCCATCGCTATAGTGTCTGACGGACTAATATCGTCAGCAATAATGATGGTGTCTTGTTTAAATTTCGCCGGCTGTTTTAACTGTTTATTCAAATGACCCAGGATGCGGTTACCTATATCTTTAATATCTGCAGCCCTGGCCTGCATGTATTCGTCATCCATAGCTTCAAATACCAGCACCAAATTGGCAATTACCTCCGCTAATGAATGATTCGCCTTTTTTCTTTCAGATTTTATCTTTTCAATAACGTCTTCGGCTATTTGCGGATCGCTGATCAGTTCTATCTGTGCTTCAAGGATAGCCAGGGCATCTTCCTGTAGTGACAATTCGCTATCAGCTTTAATAGTTTCTATTTCATTAAGCGCAAGTACGACGGAAGTGTTAAACGCAGCTATCTCTTCAATTATTTCTGCCTCTGTCGTTAATACAATCCCGGAAAAAGCGGTTTCAGCCTTTTTAACAACAAAAGCCTTCCCGATTGATATGCCGGGCGAAACGCCGGTTCCGTTTATCTTCTCCATCTTACGCAAATACATGTATTATACTTCCTATAAATCCCAAAGCCAGTAACCCCAGCAAAAGGTAAGTGGTTTTTACATTCTTTTTTACAAAAAAATAAACCAAAAAAGTTAATCCCAATGGTATAATGGACGGCACAATCTGGTCCAGCACACTTTGCAAAGTAATGGCTGATTTTGCCGACCCAAAAGTGATTGGCGTATTAATAGCGATAAGCGTTGCAGGCATTGCGCCAACTACCATCAGGCCCAAAATAGAAGCGCCTTTGGTTAGCCTGTCCATTACATTGTTTTTGGCCAGGTTTTGTAAAAATTTAGTGCCCGCATTATAGCCAATAAAGGTAAGGTTGTACCGCAGCAACAAGTGTGGCACATTAAATATCAATATAAAAAGCACCGGCCCCATTACATTGCCCTTAATAGCCAGCGATGTGCCAACCCCGGCGGCTATAACCTTAAAAGTTCCCCAAAACAGGGAATCAAACACGCCTGCAAGCGGCCCCATCAAACCCAGCTTAACCGAATTAATTGAGTCTTCCTCAAAATCAGCATCCAAACTGTTTTGTTCTTCCATTGCGGCGGTGATGCCTAAAATAAGTGTTGAGCCGTAAGGGCTTGTATTAAAAAAAGACAGATGTCTTTTCAGCGCAGCGGCCATGGTCGCTTTGGTAGTATACAGTTTCTTTAATACCGGGATAATTGCAAAAGCAAAGCCGGTATTTTGCCAGGTCTCGAAGTTGAAATTAGCTTCCAGCGCCAGCGATCTTAAAAAAACATTCCTGATATCTCTTTTGCTTAGTTTAAGGTTGGGTTTTACCTCCGGCGCGGCTTCCTCCTCAAAATCAAAATCATCATCGTTTGAGGGCTCTTTGGGCGTAACCTGTGTTACAATAAGCGCGATGATAACTCCCAACCCTCCGATAGCAATTACCGGCAGCTTTAAATAAGCAGCCAGCATAAAACCCAGGAAAAAGTAGGGCGCCACTTTTTTATTGAACATCAGGTTCATCAACAAGGCAAAGCCAAGGGCAGGCAGCATATTGCCCGCAACCTGTAACCCCGACTGCACCCATTTGGGGATCAGATCCAAAAAGGATTTCATCACCGTTGCGCCTAATTGCAGGGTGAGCAAAATGATGATCCCCATTAATAAAGGCCTTAACAAACCTGATAAAATATGCAGGCGCTGGATCTTGCGGTGATCACCCTCCTCCGCATATTTTTCAAACCGTTTATTGAGCATTGCGCGCAGTACAAAGAGCCCGCTGATGACCATCTCGGCTAATATGGATACCGGTACCGCGATGGCAAGGGCTATAGCGGGCCCTTTGCCGGAAATGATAGCGAAAGCAGTCCCCAATACGCCGCCGGTAACTACATCCGGCGGGATAGCCGCGCCCACTTTAATGTTCCCCATAAATATCAGCTCCAAAGTTGCGCCGATGATTACGCCCTGGGTAAGGTCGCCAAGGACCAGGCCAACGAGGGGACCCAATACCAGGGGGCGGCTTAATAAGGTTGTACCGAGGAAATCTTCGGAGTGACCGAATACAGCAATGAGGGCGATGAGGATGTAGGACACTGACACTTTAATTTTATTTTTTTTAGGTGGATATCATTAAAAACATTCGTTGCTTCATGGGGAGCATTTTCACAGTTCTTTTCTATAGCGATGGGTTTGAAACCCATCGCTATTTTTGGGACGGTTTATTCTATAAGGTCCGCCACCATTTGTTTACCATCCGTTGGCACCTGCCGTATTTCCAACTCTATCCCTTTGTCCAGTAATCCCCTGATAATACTAATATCATCATCATTAACCGCGATGGCTTTTGAGATCAGTTTGGCACCCTCCTTTGTTCTTAGTCCACCAAAATTTACCGACTTTATTTCCGGTACGGCATTCACCATCGCGTAAGCATCCTTTACGCTGTTAACCAGCAGCAGCACTTTGGCGTTTTTGCTTTTCTCATCGTTTAAAAAAGTCGCAGCGTCGCTGATCGACTTGATCAGGAGCTTTGTTCCGGCCGGTTTGGCCAGGTTAATGGTCATTTTCATAAACTCATCCTTCGCTACCTTGTCATTGGCTATTAAAAGGCAATCAACGCCAAGGGCTGGCGTCCAGGTAAAGGCAACCTGGCCGTGCAGCAGCCGGTCATCTATCCGGGTTAACTTAATCATTATCGTTGCTTGTGTTTTGGGTTGATAATAGCTTGTTTACATACACCATTTGTTCCTTTGCGTTATCAATGGCCTGGCTGATCACTTCTTCAATCGGTTCGGTCGCGTCAGCCATTAATATTTCGATAGCCAGGGGCAGGTTGAAACCGGAAACGATATGCACATTTGGCCTTAAGGCATGCTGCAGCAGCATATTGGTAACACTTCCGCCCAGTATGTCTGCCAAAACAACCAGTTCGTCATTCTCGCCTACCTGCGCCATAACTTCATTTATTTCCGATTCGATGGATTTGTTTTCATCAACATACGCCTGTATTAAAAATACATTGTCTATAGCCCCGATAATTAAATCAAGGGATGATTTTACCCCCGCGGCAAATGTACCATGGGTAGCTATCAGGAATTTTCTTGTAGTAACGTTTTTCTCCATCAGGAACTAAACAAAAATGGTTTATTAAACAGGTAGATTGGTTTGGCTGATCGCGCTAAACCAGTATTTATAATCGGCCTTACAATATATGAATTTTTATTTTTTGCGATCATACCTCGCGACAATTGAATTAAGGCTAAAAAGATTCTAACTATAAATTAATATATTCGTTTTTTAAACCTTGCATACTTGTAACAGCTTACAAAATATATGATGACCCTGCCAAAAAAGAAAACGCTGACAACGTTTATATTGTTTGCCGCACCGTTTTTGCTGCATGCCCAATCAATTAAAATAGTTACCAACCAGGTTGGGTACGAGGACAACAAAGCCAAAAAAGCAGTGATTGTTTGTGAAGATAAAACAGCCATAAACACCTTTGATTTGATAGATGCCAATACCGGCAAAATAGCCTACAGTGGCAAACCGGAATTTAAAGGCCCGGTAAATAAATGGAAAAACTGGCAGTTTTATACCCTCGATTTTAGCGCTTATACTGTTCCCGGCAATTATAAACTGCAAGCGTCAACGCCAAATGGATTAGTAACTTCTTACCCCTTTACCATAGGCAAAAACGTAATCGAAAAAGCTACCATTTCAGATGTTGTTTATTATTTCAAGGGGCAGCGCAGTTCAGGTTTGTTTGATAAAGCCGATCACCATTTGCCCTTGCCCGGTAAACCCGGAGATACCATTGATGCACATGGCGGCTGGTACGATGCTACCGGCGATTATGGCAAACACCTGTCGCACTTATCTTTTTCAAACTATTTTAATCCGCAGCAAGTCTCGTTAACCGACTGGGGTTTATTTAAAACCTATGAACTTTTATCCAACCGCCCCGGAACTGATTTCAGGCAGATGGACCGGCGCATCCTGGACGAAGCCATGTACGGCGCCGATTATTTAGTAAGGATGCAGGCAAAGGATGGCTCATTTTATCGCTCGGTAGGTGCTCCCGGGCCAGGTAAATTACCCAAAGACCGCTCCATCCAGGCGGACGAGGGCAGCTACCGGATAAAGCAAAAGAAAACTGATGCCTTCAGTAAATCAACCGATGTTAAAAGCTGGAGAAGTTACCAGGCAAGTTATCGCTCCGGTGGAGGAATAGCGATTGCCGCCCTGGCCATGGCTTCAGCTTATCCCGTCTCAGGCGATTACAGCAATGCTGATTATTTAAGGGCTGCGGAAAACGCTTTCGCTTTTTTAGAAAAGGAAAATCAGCAAATGGATTATGACCATAAAGAGAATATTTTAGATGATTACTGCGCACTGTGTGCCGCCACCGAATTATATAAGGTTACGCATAAAGCTGTTTATCAACTGGCGGCAGAGAAACGAGCCAACAGTTTAATGAACAGGCTGGCCTCATGGCAGGGCTATAAAAACTACTGGCGCGCCGATGATAAAGACCGCCCGTTTTTTCACGCAGCCGATGCCGGGTTGCCTGTGGTGAGTTTATCATATTATTATCCCTATGCCACACCAGAAATGCAGGCGCGGATAAAAAGCACCATAAAAGCCTCAATGGAGTTTGAACTGGGCATCACCAGTGAGGTTAACAATCCCTTTGGTTACAGCCGCCAGTTGGTGCAGGATACTTTGAGCAACCGGCGCAGTTCGTTCTTCTTTCCGCATGGAAGTGATGCCTCGCCGTGGTGGCAGGGCGAAAATGCACGCCTTTCATCAATGGCCGCAGCTGCAAAACTGGCTGCCGGATTGTTTTTGGATGATAAAGCTTTTCATGACCGCCTTGACAGCTTCGCATTGGATCAACTCAACTGGATCCTGGGATTAAACCCATTTGATGCCAGCATGCTGCAGGGTACGGGCCACAACAATCCCGCGTATGGGTTTTTCGGCACGTTTGAATATACCAATGCTCCGGGCGGGATTGTGAACGGCATAAGCTCGGGGTTTGATAACGAAGATGACATCGACTTTAATCTCCCTTACAGCCAAACCGGCAAGGATGCCGACTGGCGCTGGGCCGAGCAATGGCTGCCACATACTACCTGGTATTTGCTGGCAGTGGCGTTAAAGGATTAGGGATAGGTAAAGAAGATGTTTATTTCTTCTTACCTATTTGTTTTATCTCCTTATCAAAATCTGATTCAAAATGATGGTCCTGGATAACCCTAAATTTATCATACTCCCCTTCTACTAATTTTAAGGCAACTTCATGACTTACAATACCGCCATCTTTTAATAACTGGTATTCATTAAACTGAAGAAAAGCATCTAAACGCGAAATCCAGTCGGCCATTTTCATGGGAATCTGCCTGGAGGCCTGCAATTCAGCAAAATCCAGGTACATCACAACAACTCTTTCCAGTTCTTTTATTTCCTTTTCTACGAGGTAGTTTTTTGCTGTGCCGATATCGCTTTTTAATATTTTGCCCGAGGGGGCATTTTTCCAGGTCTGCAAACCCATGTTTGGTTTTTCAGCGCTGGCTCTTTCGGCGATCAATTCGGCTGCAGTTTTGCCCGAAATAGCAAAATGTAATTTGTTTTGAACCGTTTTAAAAAACTTCCTGGTTATCTCCGCATCTTTACTATAGTCAATACTGCACTGCTCGTATATATCGGTTATTTTGAGGTAAAAGCGCCTTTCACTGGCACGGATCTCGCGAATCCGTTCCAGTAATTCATCAAAGTAATCCTTGCCAAATAAGTTCCCGGCTTGTTTCAGGCGTTCACTGTCGATTGCGAATCCCTTGATGATATATTCTTTAAGTGTTTTGGTAGCCCATATCCGGAATTGGGTGGCTTGAATACTATTCACCCGGTAACCAACAGCTATAATTGCGTCAAGATTGTAAAACTCTAATTTACGTTTTACATTTTTACCGCCTTCTTGTTGAACTGTTTCCAAAATGGAAACAGTTGATTCTTTTTGTAATTCATTGGTTTCAAAAATATTCGCTAAATGTTTACTTATTGCGGGTACATTAACAGCAAATAACTCACTCATTGATTTTTGTGTGAGCCAAACTGTCTCGTCGCCTAAAACAACCTCAACTGTCACCTTGCTGTTTTGATTTTGGTAGAGCAAAAATTCGCTATTTTTTTCGGGTAGATCATTCATTGTAAAAAGTTATTTTTGGAGATAGTGCAAGCGTATCACTTATACAAATATAGCAAATAAAGCTAATATAATTAGCACATTACAGCCTTTACAAGAAGGGCCTATCGCCCCTATTAAAATCGTTTTTTATGCGCATTCCCTTGCTTCCTGCTTTTGCCCGCTTTCGCACTTTCGTTCGTCAACACTTCATCGGCCCCGTAGCTTCGCGCCATTTTAGCAATGCGTTCTTCCAGCGGCTCGGTGGTTAGCCGCTCGCGGCCAAGGCTATCAACCATAATCGGGAACGCGAATGGCGTTGGGCGTTCAATTATTTTGAGGATGATATTTTGTTTGATGATGCGCTGCAAGGCAGCCCGCAGCCTGAACTCTTCCAGCTGAAAGGCCAGGGCTTCGTTGTATGCCTGCCGCACCAGCAAATTATCAGGCTCATATTCATTAAACACCTCGAACAATAATGATGTAGATGCTTGCAAATGCTTGTTTTTTACCTGCTGACCGGGATAACCTGTAAACACCAGCCCGCCAATATGGGCAATATCCCTGAAACGCCTTCGGGCCATTTCGTTGGCATTCAAGCTATGCTGGATATCTTCAAGCAGGTTATCTATTGAAAAAAAACCTGCATCTTCCAAAGCCTCTTCAATCGGGATCTCCTCATCAGCCAGTAATTCAAAGCCATAATCATTCATGGCGATAGAAAAACTGGCAGGTTTTATTTTGCTGATACGATATGCCAGTAATGAGGCCATGCCTTCATGTACCAGCCTGCCTTCAAAGGGGTAAAATACCAGGTGATGCCCATCCGCCGTTTTAAAAGATTCGATCAAAAACTCATGGCTTTGTGGCAAATGAGATAATTGCGATTGCAGGTCGAACAAAGGTTTTAAAGCAATTACTTCTTCATCATAAGCGGTTCCCTGGGCCACCTCATCCAGTTTATCCCTGAACATAGCTGATAATTGTGACGACAACGGCATCCGCCCGCCCATCCAGCTGGGGATCATCCCCTTGCGGGCGTTTGATTTTTTTACAAAGGCCGTCATCTCCTTTAGCTGGATAAACTCCAGGCTGCGCCCGGCAAACCAAAAGGTATTGCCCGGTTTTAATTTCGAGATAAAGGATTCTTCGATAGTACCCAGGCTGCCGCCGTGCATCAGTTTTACACGAATACTTAATTCGCTGGTGATAGTCCCTATGCTGAGCCGGTGCCGCATGGCTACGCGCCGGTTGTTTACTTTAAACAAGCCATTTTCTACCTCAACCTTTAAAAATTCATCATATTGGGCCAGCGTTTTGCCGCCGGTGGTAATAAAATCAAGCAGCTGGTTAAATTCATTTCGTTTCAAATCAGCAAAAGCGAAGCTGGTTTTTACCTCGTTAAACAATTCATCAGCATAAAACCCATCCGACACCGCCAGCGTCACCATGTATTGGATCAGCACATCCATGGTGAGCAGCATCGGGTCGCGGCTTTCAAAGATCCCTTTCTTTATCGCTTCTTTCAGCGCGGCGCCTTCCAGTAATTCTAAGGAGTGGGTAGGAACAAAATAAGCTTTCGATATTGCACCGGGACTATGTCCGCTTCTCCCCGCACGCTGCATAAAACGGGCAACACCTTTAGGGCTGCCTACCTGTATCACGGTATCTACCGGGCGAAAATCGACCCCCAGATCCAAACTTGAGGTACAAACAACTACTTTCAATGCCTCCGCATGCAGGGCCTGCTCCACCCAGGCACGCAGTTCATTATCCAGCGAACCATGGTGCATGGCCATGATCCCGGCATATTCGGGGTAATTGTCTAAGATGGCATGGTACCAGATCTCGGCCATAGAGCGGGTATTGGTAAATATCAGCGTGGTTACGCTCCGGGCGACAATCTCCATCACCTGCGGCAGCAGCTTTAAGCCAATATGCCCCGACCATGAATAACTTTCAATATTCTCCGGGATGATAGACTGGATATGCAGTTTCTTATCCAGGTTGGCCCGCACCATTTTTATTTTTTCAGGTGGAAAATCATTGCCCAGCAATACTTCAGCAGCTTCTTCCAGGTTACCGATGGTGGCGCTGATTCCCCAGATTTTAAGTGGTGAGTGGGCAGTGAACAGTGGGCAGTCTTCAGTTTGCGGTGGGCAGTTTGCGATCGGTAAGTTGGAACTAATTCCACCTTTGGCCTTTTCCGTACTAACTGCAAACAGAGAACTGCCAACTGAGCGAATAGCCTTCAGCCTGGACAGACCCAGCTCTACCTGTACCCCGCGCTTTGTTCCCAGCAACTCATGCCATTCGTCAATGACTACTACCTGCAGTTTTTGGAATAGTTTGGGATATTCTTTTTGCGCCATCATCAGGTGCAGGCTTTCGGGCGTGGTGAGCAATACTTCGGGCAGTTTTTTCTTCAGGGCCTGTTTTTCTGACGCGGGGGTATCGCCGGTGCGGGTCATTATTTTCCAGGGGAGGCCTATCTCGTCGCAGACTTCCTGCATCGCTTTTTTAATGTCATTGGTTAATGCCCGCAGCGGGGTTATCCAAAGCATCAACAACCCATTATTGCTTTGGGTTTGATAGTTATCGGGGTGTTTATTGATAAAATCAGCCAAAAAAGGCAAAAATAGTGCAAAGGTTTTACCGCTGCCGGTGGGTGCATTCAGCAAGCCCGAAAAGCCACTGAGATAAGCTTCCATCATCTCCCGCTGAAAGGCAAACTGTTGCCAGTTTTTCTTCCGGTACCATTCCCCAATGACTTGCTGCCCTTTTGAAACCATGCGGATAATATACAACGGAATTTTCAATTAGTTGTATACAACTTCAAAAGTAGTTAACCAGCAATATATTTATTATCTTCAGGATTTATTGAAATAATATTTTAAATTGTGGTCCGTTTATACATCACTATGCCTGAAAACAAACCTTATTTTAAATTCCTGCTGCTTTTTATTTGCCTGTTCGGGTTTAGCCCGGCTACGAATGCGCAAACTACGCTAACTATCAACGGATCTGTTATAACAGCCGAAACTTCTGAACCGCTTGAGGGTGTTACCATTTCCGTTGAAAATAAGGACGCCAGCTCCGTTACCAACAGCGAGGGTAAATTTGTTTTGGTTTTGCATGATGATTTTGCCCAAACCGACTCGTTGATGTTTTCATACATCGGCTTCATTTCGCAAAAAATAAGCCTTTC
>Ga0206955_1021_pt1 | contig 40676 bp, 29 predicted proteins | sample Alteio_BWOrgHeat_34_FD_153247 | JGI IMG/M metagenome (GOLD analysis project Ga0206955, IMG submission 153247) | Enriched cells from forest soil in Barre Woods Harvard Forest LTER site, Petersham, Massachusetts, United States -... | ecosystem: Environmental > Terrestrial > Soil > Temperate forest >...
TACTTCTTTTTTGGCCTTCTTTTCAGCAACCATCAAAACGATCATTAAGATCAAACCCAATGCAAAAAAACAATCCAGGGCAAGAGCAGAATCGCGCATTTCGCCGGTCAAAGCTTCTACGCCACCAAAGGTGAATAGGCCCACCACTATAGCAAGTTTTTCTGTAACGTCGTAAAAACTAAAAAATGATGCTGTATCAGGTATATTGGGCGGTAAATATTTTGAATAGGTTGACCTTGATATAGATTGTACCCCGCCCATTACCGCACCTACAACTATTGCAGCAATGAAAAACTGGGGCGTATTTGAAATAAAATACACCAGCAAGCATAGTACCGTCCAGATAGAAACTAATCCTATTAATGTTTTCACATTACCGATTTTCCCGGAAACCTTTGCGGTCAGCCATGCACCAATAATACCAACTACCTGTATCGAAAGAATGATTTCGATAAGGGTATCGTCCGGCATGTGTAATTCTTTCGAGGCAAAATTAGCGGCCACCAACATAATGGTTTGCACACCAACCGAATAAAAAAAGAATGATGAAAGAAAACGCTTTAACAAAGGCAGGGTTTGAATCTTTTTGAAAACTCTTGCAAGTTCTTTAAACCCTCCGGTGAACACATTATAATTGTGCTTTCCGGGAGCCGGTTCGCTTTTTGGTAAAAGTCTGAATGGAATAATAGAAAAGCCCATCCACCAAAAAAATATAAGCAGGAATGACAAACGCTCAGGCAAGGCCTCGTGTATTACTTCCTTTAAACCAAACAAACCCGGATCTTCTATCACCACCAAACATAAAAGCTGCATCACCAAACTGCCGGCATAACCGTACATAAAACCTTTGGCGCTTACGCTGTCCATTTGATCATCAGTCGCAATTTGTGGCAGGTACGAATTATAAAAAACAAAACCGCCACAATAACCTATACATGCCAATCCGTAAAATATTAAAGGCAGTTCGAGTGCAGGGGTACCGGTTTGTACCGGCTTGAACCAAAATAATCCGGCGCAGGAAAGCGCGCCCAGCCAGGTAAAAAACTGGAGGTATCGTTTTTTGTTTCCGCGATAATCGGCAATGGAAGTAAGTATGGGCAGCAAAAGAACGATTAGCAGATAGGCCGCCCCCAAAACATAGGTAAGGATCACTGTATTCACAAACTCATGTCCAAAAAAAGTCACCTTATCATGATTAGGACTTGAATTCTGGAAGGTGGTGTAAAACACATAATATGCCGGAAATATGGTTGAAGTGATTACCATATTATAGGATTGGTTAGCCCAATCGAACATGCACCATGCCCAGATGGTTTTTTTGTCGTTTTTTTCTTTCATACCGGGTCTAAAAATATAGAAATTTTAGAGTTTACAAAAACAATTGACCGCAGGCTGAAAAATAAATAGCGATTGGCTTAAAAACCAACCGCCATTCGATAAAAGTTATGTTAATTTATTACCTACCCTGGTTCAACGCATTTAATGCTTCCAACGGCGATTGCAGGAATAATCCGTATAAACCCGCTGTTTGGCCCACATGTATTTCAAAAACATCATTTTCAAGGCCTTTCATTAAATCATCAGCCACTTCAGCTGGCGGAATTCCATTTTCGCCGCCTATATCAGCGGATAATTCAGTATTCACCAGTGGCGGCATCAGTTCAAAAACTTTTATGCCGGTTGTTTTGGCCAAAGTATACCTTAGTATTTGTGTATACGAACGTAATGCGGCTTTACTTGCCGAATAGGTTGGAATGTTGAGCCCGGGAGCAAACGCCACAATGGAAGTTACGTTCACAATTGCCGCCTCTGTCGATTTTTTTAGGGCTGGCAGCAACTTTTCAATAAGCCTGACTACTGATAAATAATTGGTTTGTATTTCACTATTGGCCTTGCCTGATGCATCTACTCCTTCACCCAATGTATAAGCGTAAGCTCCACCCGCATTATTGATCAGTATATCAAGCCCACCGAATTTGTTATTGACTGTTTCAACAAGACTGTTCACATCCTCTTCGTTATTACTATCGGCAGTTATATAACTTACATTGCGGAGTTGCGAAACTGCCTTTTGAAGCTTTGATTCTGTTCTGCCGGTAATGATCACATTGTTATTTTTTTGACTTAATAATCGGGCTATTTCAAAGCCGATACCCGAACCACCACCAGTGATCAGGATTGTTTTGTTACTTATATTCATTGCTGTTTAATTTTATTATTTGTTGAGATTTTGTTTATTTAATTTATCTGGCTATTTGAGTCAAATCCTTTTATTCTAAGTCAATCATATAAAACCCTCAATGATCAGACAGAATCATTTTGGCCGGCGCCGCTGCTTTAGGTCCACCAACTACAAAAAGCAATAAGGGCAGTGTTACTGCAAACAAAAGGCCTATCAAAAAATAAGCATCGGTATAACTTAATAAAGCTGATTGTTTAACCACGGCCATGTCCATCAACCCCATTGCCTTTTGTTTAGCGTCGATCAAATTGACGCCCTTGTGTTGAAAATAAGCAGTATATGAATTTATACGGTCAACGGCCAGCGGGTTAGCGCTTGTTATATGGCTGATGAGATCGGTCCGGTGCGAGGCTATCCGCCGCGCGGCATAGGTATTAATGATAGATATGCCAAATGAACCACCGAGCTGCCGCATCATATTGTTTAACGCCGCCCCCTGCGGAATATCCCTTGGCTGTAAGGAAGATACCGCCAAAACCGTAAGGGGAACGGTTAAAAAAGCCATCCCCAATGCTCTGAAAATTAAATTTCCTGTAATGGTATTTGCAGCTGTGTCCAGGGTCATCCCGTGCATATTCCAGTTAAAATAAATAAAGCATAGGAACCCGGCTGTGACGATGATGATTGGCGAAACCCCGGCCTGTATCAGCCTGCCTGAAACGATAAGCCCAAGGATAGCGATTATTGCCCCGGGTAAAAGCAGCAAACCTGTTTGTGTTGGTGTAAAGCCAAGGAGCCGCTGCGCTACAACCGGGGTAAGAAATATAGACGTAAACATGCCGATACCTGTGATAAAAGTTAATATGGCTGCTACGCTTAATGACTTACTTTTAAAAACACGCAGGTTAACTACAGGATGTTCCGCATGCAATTCCCATAAAATGAACGCCGTAATGGCTATTACCGAAGTAACTGTCAGAAAAGTGATATAGCCGGTTGCAAACCAGTCTTCAGTTTGGCCGCGTTCGAGCACCGTTTGCAGTGAGCCTATCCCGATAGCTAACAACGCTATGCCAGTCCAGTCAACTGCGTGTACTTTTGACTTGATCTGCGGTTCTGTCAGCAAAAAGTAGCATGATGTTGCCGCCAGTATACCTATAGGTATGTTAATGTAGAATATGAGCGGCCACGAATAGTTCTCTGTAATAAAACCGCCGAGGGTTGGGCCGATAGTTGGGCCGATAAATACCCCGATGCCAAATATGGCGCCGGCTACCCCCTGTTTTTCTTTCGGAAATAATTCAAAAATTACCGCCTGTGAAACCGAAAGCAACGCCCCGCCGCCGATCCCCTGCAAAAAACGGAAAAATACGAGTGTCCAGATATCGGTTGAACTCCCGCACATAAAAGAGCATACGATAAACAATATGATAGAGCCGATATAATAATTCCTTCTGCCAAGTTTGATGGTCAAAAAACTGGTTAAAGGAATAATAATGACATTAGCAATCGCATACGAAGTGATCACCCAGGTAGTATCTTCAATAGTAGCGCCAAGGTTTCCGCTCATGTGCGACAGCGCCACGTTCACAATCGTAGTATCAATAAGTTCCATCACCGCAGCGGCTAAAACAGTAATGATCAATAGTTGACGTTTTAAATTACTCATATTTCCTTTATTTTAAAAAAGACCAATCGGTCTTTTTTATGTCAAAAAAAAACTCAAATGCAGTTTTCTTCAATTTCAGTCTTCAGCATATCGGTTATCAACATCATATGACTGTTACTGCTTTGAACACGGCTGATTAATATTGCCCCTTCAATCATGGTGAACATCTTTATCCCAAAAGTTTCCGCATTAAATAAATCTTTAAACTCACCGGCCTCAAGCCCCTGTTTTACTACATTCGCTATCCGTTTTTGCGAGGTGCTGATGGCTTCTTTTACCCTTTGCTTCATTACCGGATTTGTGTCATCAGCTTCGGCTCCGAAATTTAAAATGGGGCAGCCCCCATTATTGCTTTTTGTCAACCTTTCGGCATAAAAATCAAGCAAGGCAAAAAGCTTTTCTTTTGCAGATTTCTTGCCGTCCATGCTTTGGTTAATGGCATTTCCAAGCGATGTGGTTAGATAGTTAAAAGCTTCGAGGCATATTTCTTCTTTACTTTCAAAATTTCCGTACACACCACCTTTAGCAAGTTTAGTAACCTCCATAATATCACTTATAGCAGTTCCCGCAATACCTTTTTTATTGAAAATAGGCGCTGCTTTCTCAATTATAAATTGCCGTGTTCTTTCTGCTTTTGTCATTACGGCCACAAATATAAACCGTTCGGTCTTATTTTTACAAATTAATTCTAATATGTCGTTTACTATTTACTTTCGGATTACTTTACTTAACTCATTTTTCTTTGAGTGCGCCAATAATCCCGCATCCAAAATAAAACCTTTTGTGGCCATTGGGTAATGACGCCGGAATTGGTCGGTCTCATTCCAAAACCGTGTCCCCCTTTTGTATAGTAGCGCTATTTCCGGCGAAAACTTACTATATCTCTTTTACGTCGGTGGCTTTTATCCAGCCTTCATTACCATTGGCAAGGCTTACCTTCATCCAGCCATTATTATTATCCATGATGTTCACTTTGGTACCCTCATGGATAATAAATAAAGTCCCCGATTTATCAACCGGGCCACTTTTCACATTTACTGAATTGCTAAAAACAATCGCTTGTTTATGATCATCAAAATAACTCAACTGCCTGTTGGCCATAAAAACAGAAAGGACACCCAAAAAAAATAGGGTAATAGAACTGTAAAAAGAACCTTTCTTTACAGCAACAGAATTAGCGAAGAAATAAAGCATAAGAGATCCCGAACCCAGTAAAACAAATATGATACTCCAAACGGATAAAACCTTTGCCGAAAAGCTTAAAATGAAAGTTTGCCACCATCTGCTCAAAAAGAACTCAGGCACGGCGTCAATTTTATCGGTGGTTTTTGAATTGACATATCTGAGATTGAAGTTAATATCTTCATCGCCGGGTGAAAGTTTATGGGCCTTTTCGTAATAAAGCAAAGCGGAAGGAATATCGCCCATTTTAAATTCAGCATTCCCCATATTAAAATAAATGGCAGCGGGTTGGTAACCACCATCAATAACCTGCTGGTAAGTACTTAACGCATCTTTATACCGGGCCTTTGCGTAAAGGTTGTTAGCCTTTTTAAAAAGCGCAGCGGCACCATCATTACCAAAAGACAGTGATGGTACAACAACAAAAACCAATAAATAAAATAAGCGCTTCAGCATACTATATTTCATTTTCAATATCATTAATAATGCTTTTTGCCTTTTCAAATACCTCCGTTTGAGAAATATGGGTAACCGGCGCATACCGTGCCATTTCACAAAGGTCAAGTGTATCCTGCAATTGATCAAGCAAGCGGCTGCTTACCTTTTTTTCCTTCATTGCCGATGCAATGGTTTCTTTGTTGAGGTTTGCATACTGGATATTCAGTTTATCACTTAAATAACCATATAAACCTTTAAACACATCCTCATAAAAAGCTTTTGAATTGCCTGCCTGCAATTGATTTTGGGCATTGGCCAAATGTTTGGCGGCAACTTTTCCTGCCTTCCTGCTTTTTACATTTACAATGTCGCTGTTAGTTTTGATGAGCCAATTACGATAAACATAGGCAGCATAACATAAACATGGGCCCGTCAGCAGCAGGATATAATACCAAAACGAGCCGAAAAATAAATCACCTTCGCTGTTAAGGCTAATATCATCGGTCTTAATATACCTGATATCTTTACCCAGCATTTTAATGTCCTGTTTATCCGCATCCGAAAAAGCAGTAACATTGCTCTGTGAATTGCCTTTATCAACCTTTATATGAAAAGCCTTTGTGGTTAAAGTTACATACCGGTTGGTAGCCGGGTTAAAATAAGAAAACTTAAGCGGGTCGACGGTATAATCACCCTGGTGCCTCGGTATCAGCAGGTATGTGTAATACCTGTCGCCGGCAACACCGTTTTCATTTTCAGTAACTGAATCTGCTATTTTGGGGTCGTATTTGTCAAAATCAGCCGGAAAGTTCGTGCTTAATGTCTTAAGCAACTTTATATTCCCTTTTCCGGAAACTTTAACCTTATAATTAAGCGCATCATTGGCTTTAAGTTCTGTTTTATCAACCGAACTCTCAATGGTAAAATTCCCAACAGCGCCAGTAAAACTATCAGGCTTGCCAGCTAGTGGCAACGGCTTAACATGGATAGTTACCGGGGCGCTTTTAGTTGTATAAGGCACTTGCTTGTATGCGCCGAAAAATTGATCCATTATATCCTGCGACGGCGCCTGCACTCTCAACACAAACTTCATTCCCAGCGGGTCTATTGTTAAATCACCTTCGCGTTCGGGGAATAAGATAGTTTGCTTCAGGTCGGCTGCATTATAGCGCTGCCCCTTATAGGTTTCAACATGCCATTGTACCTGCTGTTGCGCTTGTTTTATATCTTCACTCCAAAAGCCGTTCAGTTCAGGAATTGCATCCGGTTGGTTTTGTTCGATGCCTACACCGCGCACATATAACCGGTAACTCAATACTATTTGCTGGCCAATGTATACATTACTCTTATCAACAACAGCTCTGATAAATATTGATTTTGCCAGGTTGGAAGTTTTAGCAGTGGCGATGCTATTATCGGGTCCGCTTTGCGTTTGCGCCTGGCTGTTTTGGGGAACAGACTTGCCCTTTATCACTTTTATTTTAACGGCGTTTGTAGTGTACATATGGCCGTTAACTACAGTTGTAGCAGGGCTAATGGTAAACTCGCCTTCTTTTACGGCGATCAGTTCATAGCTGTATGACATACTCACCGACGAGCTGCCATTAACAATCTCCATACTTTGCGATTCATTCGGCCCGCCAGCCACCTGGAAGCCCGAAAACTGTGGTGGGCTGAACCGTTCAGAATTTCCATTTATCGAAAAAGTAATTTCAACAATATCCCCTGTAGCCACCGGATTTTTATCTACCGACGCAGTAAACTTTATACCCTGGGCAAATAAACCGCCGGCATAAAACAGGAATAATGTTAGTATGAAATACTTTAATCTCATTTTATAAGTTGATTAAGTTGGATTAAGTTGAATGAGTTGATTAAGTTTTTCTTGTATTAGTAACTTAATCAACTAATTCAACCCAATCAACCACTCACTCCCCCACTACCAATCCTTTGTGATATTCAATTTAGACCCTTTAAGCTTTTTATTTTTTAATTTATCCTGGGTTTGCTTTTCGTTATTATTCAGGGCCTCAAGCATACGTTCAGCATCTTCTTTTGAAACTTTATCCGGCTGCTGCCCGTTCTGCTGGTCTTTTTTGTCCTGGTTTTGATTTTGCTTATCCTGGTTTTGCTTATCCTGATCTTTGTTGTCTTTATTTTTGTTGTCCTTGTTCTTATTATCCTTATTTTGCTGGTCTTTATTATCCTGGTTTTTATTATTCTGGTTCTGCTTGTTCTGCTGTTGCTGTTGTTTCAGCTTTTCCTGCGCATAAGCCAGGTTATAGCGGGTTTCATCATCCTTGGGGTTATTTAGCAATGCCTTTTTATAGGCATCAATACTTTCTTCCAGTTTTTTATTCTCCAGGTACGAATTTCCCAGGTTATGATAGGCCTGCGCCGCTAAAGCCTTATTATTATTTGGCCCCGAAGCCAGCTTGTTAAACTGTTCGCCCGCCTCTGCAAATTTTTTTTGTTTATAAAGCGCATCGCCAAGGTTAAAATTACTTGTCACGTCCTGGTTTTTCTTTTCAACCGATTTACGGTAATTATCTTCGGCTTCTTTGTAATTATGTTGCTTGTAAAGCTCATTCCCTTTGTGGATCAACCTTTTATCCTGCGCAAACAGTTGGGGTCCGCTCAGTAAAAATAATATGATGACTACTAAATACTTCATGCTTTTTTCACTTCAAATAACTTCAAACCACTTAACCTTAAACTCTTCCTGTTCGAAATAAAGAATTCAATCATTAATAATATAAAAGCAACAGCGAGGAAAAACTGAAAACGGTCCTCAAAGTTCTTAAATGATTTGCTGTCGTAAGTTTTGCGCTGCACTTTAGCTATTTGGCCCATCACTATATTTAATCCGGCATTTGCATCAGTGGCCCTTACGTAAACTCCCTGCCCGGCTGCTGTAATCTCCTTACACATATCTTCGTTCAGCTTACTGATAACGGTATTCCCGGCGCTATCCGTATGAAAACCAACCTGTTTACCATTTTGAAATATAGGAATCGGCGAGCCTTTTTCTGATCCCATGCCAATCACATTTACCATTACATCTTTTTCAGCAGCGCTTTTAGCGGCAACAACGGCATCATCCTCGTGGTTTTCCCCGTCAGTTATAATGATCATGGCCTTCCCGGTACCATCCTTAAAGTCAAATGACTTCATTCCCATATCAATAGCAGCGCCTATTGCTGTACCCTGGGTAGGAACCATTCCCGTATTAATGGTATTTAAAAACAGTTTCGCTGCCGAGTAATCAGTGGTCACCGGTAATTGCACATAAGGCTCCCCTGCAAAAACAACTATACCGATACGATCATTATGCAAATTATCAATCAGTTGGGCGATTGCTCTTTTGGCATTTTCCAGGCGGTTGGGCGCCATATCCTGCGAAAGCATACTGTTTGAAACATCCAGCAGGATCATCAGGTCAGCGCCTTTCTTTTTCTCCTCCTCCATTTTTGAGCCTATCTGCGGGTCGGAAATCCCAACTATCAAAAATGAATAAGCCACAACAAATAAAATAAATTTAAGCCATGGCCGCGAGAATGAAACCTGAGGAACCATCATTTCGACCACCTTTTTATCACCCAAAGCAGCAAAAGAGCGTTTTTTCCACCTGCTTACCACAAGGAAAAGCAAAATAAAAACAGGAACAATCAACATTCCCCATAAAAATTCGGGATTTGCAAATCTTAACATCTTATGTCAATGCCCCCCTTAGCAACGTATTCTTTAAAATAAACTCCATCGACAATAAAAACAGGGCAATCAGCGCGAAAGGGAAAAACAGTTCAGTTTTTTTATGAAATTGAGTAACATCAATTTTAGCTTTTTCCAATTTATCTATCTGATCATAAATATTTCTCAAAGTTTGGTTATCAGTAGCCCTGAAATATTTGCCGCCGGTAGCATTGGCGATTTTTGTAAGCGTGCCTTCATCAACATCAACCGGGATCTTCTGGTATTGCACGCCAAAAGGCGTTTGTACCGGGTATGGTGCAAAACCATGCGTTCCAATGCCTACAGTATAAACCCTGATACCAAAATCTTTGGCAATTTCGGCGGCCGTAAGCGGCGGGATGGAGCCCATATTATTTGAACCATCTGTAAGTAAAATAATCACTTTACTTTTAGCCTCGCTGCCCTTTAAGCGGTTTACTGCAGTGGCCAGTCCCATCCCTATTGCTGTTCCGTCATCTATCATTCCGTACTTAACGTCTGCATAAAGATTTATCAAAACGTCATGATCTATAGTTAGCGGGCACTGCGTAAAGCTTTCACCACTAAAAATAACAAGGCCGATACGGTCATCCGGACGATTTCTGATAAAATCGATGGCGATATTTTTCCCGGCCTCCAAACGATTCGGTTGAAAATCTTCGGCAAGCATACTACCTGAAATATCTGAGGCAATCATAATATCAATGCCTTCGGTAGTTGAATTTTGCCAGCTCAATGACGACTGCGGCCTGGCTAACGCCAGTATCAGCGCCGCAATGGCCAGTGACCGTAATATAATACCTAAATGGCGAAATTTAGGGAGCTTACTTTTTACCGGCATTGAAAAACCCCTTATTGCCGATACGCTTAAACTGCCATATAATTTTTGCTCGCGCCAAATATACCAGCCAATCATTCCGGGAATGATCATAAAAAGCCAGAAAAAGCCCGGATGTGCAAATTCAATTCCACTAAACATGGGTACTGCCTCCTTCCGATGCTAATTTTTCAGGTTGTTTGGTTGCCACGACAAAATCTATTGCTATTTCAAGACTTTCCTCATTTTCTGAGGGCAATGGTTTTTCTTTGGCAAACTTTACCAAATCGGCCAGCACCAATATGTGCCTTAACTTTTCCCTGTTTACGTCCGTAATATCCATGTATTTTAAACCGGCAAATATTTCGTCGGTAGTTTTTTCATGGGTTTTTATAGCATATCTTTTTTCAAGGTATTCACGGACGATATCACTAAGTTCGATATGATACTGTTTAACTTCTTCCTGCTGCCACAGTTTTTTATCTCTAAGTTCTTTTAACTGATTTAATGCAGTTACATGTGGGGGTATAATCGGCTTAACAACCTGCACTACAGGTTCAACTTTCGGCCTGCTACGCAAATACCATATCAGGCCAATGATTACGCCAATGGCAAGCAAGGGGAATACAATCCAGTACCAGTTATCCTTCAGCTGGTCCAAAAAGGTATAGCTAACGGTTATTGGCAGTTTAACATCATAAATTGCTTTAGTGGTATCTACTTTAACGGTTTCAACCTGCAGTGTTAAGGCATTTGTTTTTAAAACACCGCCGGAAGTTCCTATTGAAAATGAAGGAATAGTATAAGTTCCGGCATCAAAACAGGTAATGGTATAGCTTTGCGTTACGGTTAACAAGTTATGATCATTCTGGTCATACGTGGTATCCGGCTTATTGATGCTCACTACCTGTACCTTACTGATGATAGTATCGTCAGGCTTCGGAAAATTCACGTGTTCTTTTGCAGGCTGGCGTACACTCAGGAATAGTTTGGTTTGATCACCTATCCTGATCGTATATTGCTGTAATTTGGCCTCTGCCTGTATATTTTGTGCCCTGGCATTATAACTTAAACAAGTTAAAAACAGTAAAGCCAGGATATAGTTAAAAAACCGGTTATTCATTTCTATCACCTTCTTCTTTCCCGCTTTTTAAATAATGTCATTAATGGTTTTACGTAAGATTCGTGTGTGCCGATATCTGCTGCATCAACACCCGAGCGACTGAAAACATCCTTTAGCCGGGCATTCCTTTTTAATGCATCAATTTTAAAGGCATCCCTCACTTTTTTATCACCGGTATTCACCCAGAATATTTCATTGGTTTCTTCATCCTTTACCGGAATCAGCCCAAGATCCGGAAATTCCTCTTCATGTTTATCAAAAAGCCGTAAGGCAATAATATCATGCTTTTTATTGGTAATTTTCAGTTCTGCCTCAAATTCAGGGCTCATAAAGTCCGAAATAATAAATGCGGTACATTTCTTTTTGATAGCACTGGTGAAATATTTTAATGCTCCGGCCACGTCAGTGCCCTTATTTTCAGGTTTAAAGTCGATCAATTCCCTTATGATCATCAAAATGTGGCTACGCCCTTTTTTGGGAGGGATGAACTTCTCTATCTTATCGCTAAAAAATATCACCCCAACCTTGTCATTGTTTTGTATCGCCGAAAAGGCCAGCACAGCGCAAATCTCCGTCGCCAGGTCTTGTTTTTGTTGAGTGATGGTACCGAAATTCTCCGAAGCGCTCACATCCATCAACAGCATCACAGTTAGCTCGCGCTCTTCATCAAAAACCTTAACATAAGGATGATTAAAGCGGGCGGTAACATTCCAGTCAATCGTCCTGATCTCATCCCCTACCTGGTATTCGCGCACTTCGCTGAAAGCCATACCCCTGCCTTTAAAAGCCGAATGATATTCGCCCGAAAAGATGTGGTTACTCAGCCCCCGGGTCTTTATCTCAATCTTTCTTACTTTCTTCAGCAGTTCCTTGGTGTCTCTTGCCATTTGCTTTTTATTAGAACCAAGATTCAAGAACCAGGAATCAAGATTTAAAAGAGGTTAAATTGAATAGTTCTGCTGTGATATTCTTTTTTTCCTGTCTTGATTCCTGGCTCTTGATTCTTAATTTAAGGTACTATAACCGCATTCAAAATCCCGGTAATAATGTTCTCAGTAGTCATATTTTCCGCTTCGGCCTCATAAGTAAGGCCGATACGGTGCCGCAATACGTCATGGCAAATAGCCCTGACATCTTCCGGTATTACATATCCCCTGCGTTTAATAAAGGCATAGGCTTTAGCGGCAAGCGCAAGGTTGATACTTGCCCTTGGTGAAGCTCCAAAACTGATGAGGTTTTTATAATTGGCTAACTTATACTGCTCCGGGTAACGGGTTGCGAAAACAATATCAATAATATATTGCTCGATTTTCTCATCCATATAAACCTCTCTCACCACCTTACGCGCCCTCACAATTTCATCAGGGTGAACAACCGGTTTAGGTTTTAGCATACCCTGGGGGTTTACATTAGCCCTTATAATTAGCTTTTCATCTTCCTTATTGGGATAACCGATTACTACCTTCAGCATAAAACGGTCAACCTGTGCTTCGGGGAGCGGATAGGTTCCCTCCTGTTCAATCGGGTTTTGGGTTGCCAGTACCAGGAAAGGGTTGGGCAGCGCAAAAGTATTGTCGCCAATAGTAACCTGTCTTTCCTGCATGGCCTCCAGCAAAGCGCTTTGAACTTTAGCCGGTGCACGGTTTATTTCATCTGCCAGCACAAAATTCGAAAATACGGGCCCTTTACGTACAATAAACTCTTCTTTTTTTTGATTGTAGATCATTGTTCCAATCAAATCCGCCGGCAACAAATCCGGCGTAAATTGAATGCGGCTAAAATCTGCCTGGATGGCTTTCGACAGCGTGTTTATAGCCAGTGTTTTGGCAAGGCCGGGTACGCCCTCTAAAAGGATATGCCCATCGGCCAGTAAACCGATCAGTAAACGCTCAACCATATACTTCTGGCCAACAATTACTTTATCCATCTCCATTTTCAAAAGATCTACAAAGGCGCTTTCGCGCTGTATCATTTCGTTAATGGCCCTTATATCGGTTGAATACGATGAACTACCCGGCAATGCATCGGTTGAAAGATGCCCGCCATTACTATTTATATCTTCCATTAGATCCGTTTTATTTTGGATTGCAAACTTAAGCACCCTATCATTTTTTTGCTACTGAAATAACCTGTTTAAATGTTAAAATTTGTTAAAATTTAACATAACAGTATATTGACAGGGTATTATTTTTTATGGGAACAGTATTTAAACAATATGCTCAGGGCGGATAATATGATAAAACTCCTTTTTGGGTTTGATCAGAAGAAAGGTTTAGAACTTGTTCTGGAAATTTTAACAAAAAAAAAATGGGCCGATCAAAAGATCAGCCCAATGTATTTCCTAACTAATTGTAATTGAACAATTATTTAACACTTCTTTGAGGTGCAAATAAAGGCAATACGATAATAGCGATTAATGCAGCAACTTCTAATACAACTAACATGACTAAAGATTTAAATTTTAAAATATTTTATTAATTATTTACTGAGGATATTACCCTCTTTAAACTTTCCTATTTCAGATACCTGATGTTAAAAACTTAAAGGGCGTTTTTATCCTTCTGCATGGGTATGTACTAAAAATGTGCCATTCATTTTTGAGGAAAGAAAGTGGAGAAATCAGCGAAAAATGAAATTTATTTAATCCTTATTTTTAAAATTAAAAAAGTCGTTTTTTTGATTTTTATCTGATTTTTTAAGGTTAAGAGCAAAAAAAATGGCTTTTTCGAGACAATTAATGTTTCAAAATCGTAAAATCATCATAATTTATTGAAAAAAATGCCGCCAACTACGATTTTATCCCCTGAAACACAAAATTGAAAAAATTGAAATTATGTAACTTTTACCAGGGCAAAAAATGATTATCCAAATTACCCTTTTTGAAAAAAAACATTGTGATTTTTCGTCCCTGAAGTTCCCCTTAGCTCAAAATAAAAAAAATTGTCATTTTGTCATATAGCATGACAATATCAATTTTACTGACAAAATGCCGGTGAAAACAATCCTTAAAAACACTGCCAAAGTGACACTTTTTGGCAAAACAAAGCAAAAACACCCATAAATATCCCCTATGCCAATTTTTGAAGCGGTCACTTCCCTGATATTAATTTGATTCTGCTACAGCTGTTTATAGCTATATTCTTCTAAAAAACAGTAACCCGGAGGTAAGCTCCTGTTTAAAGGGCTGCTATACCGGCCAGGCCCTATGATGATTGGAATTCGCGGCTTTAATCTACCTCACTAAACCTTTACCCCCCAACAGATACCAAAGTTGATTAAACGCCAAAGGCCGGGAATTGGTTAAAAATTCCCGGCCTCCAGTCTCTTGCGTATCCCTTAATACTTCAGTACGATAAACCCTGTTTTGTGTTTGGTTATGCCGTTTACTGCATACTCAAGCGAATAAAAGTAGGTACCAGGCAATTGCATAGCGCCGTTCTTATTTGAGTGTCCGTCAAATACTTTAGTGCTGTTGTCATAGCCTTTTGCTTCGAATACTAATTGACCGCTACGGTTCATGATCGATAGTTTGTTATCCGGGTAGTTACCAATGCCGTCTATCAAAAGGAAGTCATTGATCCCGTCGCCATTAGGCGATAAACCCTGGTGTACATTGATCTCTTCTCCCATCATCTGCGGATGGTCGGTCGGACTGCTTACACTTACTGCGTCTAAAACGGTGGCCATTCCTGGTGCCGCACGGGTTACGGTGATCACGTAAGTTTTGGTAGTTACTCCATCCTGTGCTGTTACAATCGTGGTAATAGTATTAGGACCAACACTTAGCGAAATTGCGGTGGATGCTTGGCCGGACACTACCGTTGTTCCATTTACCTTCACCGTTGATGTAGAAACAGCTGTTGTAGGAATTACTTCAATACTGGCAGTTGCATTGGCAACAGAGGCTGTGTAATCCCCTGCATCCGGGCCTGACACTGTTGTTTTGGGCGTAGTTGGATTCACTAAGCCTAATGCGCTTAAATTAGCATTGTTTGATCCTGCACGGGTTACCGTTACCGTATAGGTTTTGGTGGTGGTGCCATCCTGGGCGGTTACTACTGTGGTAATTGTATTTGGCCCCACATTTAAGTTAATACCGCCCGATGCAGAACCTGAGGTAACTGCTGTTCCGTTAACGGTTACCGTAGCGCCTGCATTGGTAGTGGTTGGGGTTGCGGTAATGGAGGTTACCGTATTGGCAACTGATGCCGTATAACCTGTTGTCCCTGATGCAAACGCCGGGCTTAATGCTCCGCTGCTAAGCGTTAAGTTCGACAAGGTTGCATCTGGCGATGGCCCGCGGGTTACCGTAATCACGTAGGTTTTAGTAGTCACACCATCCTCTGCGGTTACTTTGGTTGTAATGGTATTGGGGCCAACATTCAACGTTATCGGGTTAGATGTTGCACCCGACAAAACCGCTGTTCCGTTTACCGTTACCGTTGATGTGGTTACGGCAGTTGTAGGTACAACCGCAATACTGGTTGTCGCGTTGGTAACCGATGCCGTATAATCCCCGGCATCCGGGCCAGCCACAGTTGTTTTGGCCGTGGTTGGATTTACCAGTTTGAGTGCGGTTAGATTAGCATTGGTTGAAGGCGCCCGCGTTACCGATACCGTATAAGTTTTGGTAGTTATACCATCCTGTGCGGTCACTACCGTATTGATGTCGTTTTTTCCAACAATTAAAGGGATAGCCGCAGACGCCGTACCTGAGGTCACTGTCGTTCCGTTTACTGTTACCGTTGCAGTGGCATCAACAGTGGTTGGGGTTACGGTTAAAGAAGTTACCGTATTGGCTACCGATTGGGTGTAGCTGAGGTTAGCCGTTGAAAAAACCGGCGTTAATGCCCCGGTACTCAGTACCAGGTTTGAAAGGTTTGTATTTGTAGACGGCTTCCGGGTTACTGTTACCGTATATGTTTTGGTAGCAACACCATTCTGTGCAGTTACAATAGTTGTAATAGTATTGGCGCCCACATTAAGCGCTATGGCACCTGATGCTGTACCAGACATTACCGTTGTGCCGTTTACCTTTACCGTTGCATTAGGATCGGTGGTGGTTGGGGTGACGGTTAAAGAGGTTACTGTATTAGCAACTGACTGGGTGTAACTAAACGTTCCGCTCACAAAAACCGGTATTATCGCCCCGGTACTCAACGTTAGGTTTGACAGGGTCGCCACAAAATTCGCCGCCCTGTTTACTGTAACAGTATAAGTTTTAGTTGCTGAATTGTCAGATGCTGCCACAACGGTAGTAACCGCATTCGCCCCGACATTTAACGGGATGGCCGCTGACGCTGTTCCCGTTGCTACAGCGGTACCATTAACAGTTATAGTAGCTAAGGCATCCACTGTAGTTGGGGTTTCCGTTATAGAAGTTGTGGCGTATGGAACAAAATCAGAATAAGTTATAGTTGCGCCCGAAAAAGCAGGTGTTAAGGTACCACCGCTGACAACCAGGTTTGAAAGATTAGTATTTGCTGTTATCGCAATATTTACAGTGGATGAGTTTTTCCCATAACCATTGTAGGCCGTTACCATATAATTGGCTGCAGGAGTTGGTCCAACAGGTGTTCCGCTGATAGTTCCGGTAGTATTGTTAAACAATAAACCTTGTGGCAAGGCCGGGTTGATATAATAGCCGCCGATTGGTTTGATCTCTTTGACCGCATTATTGCCATAGTCTGTCACAAATACATCATTGTAGGCGTCTACTGTTACGCCGAACAAAAAGCTGTAACCGGAACCTACTGTCGTGATCGCTCCGCCGTTTATTGGAATCTCTTTTACAAGCTTATTGCCGTAATCGGTTACAAATACATTCCCTGATCCGTCTACTGCCACACCGAAAGGAGTACTGAAACCTGAACCAAGCGTAACTGGTGCGCCGCCGCCCACAGGGATTTTTTTGATTGCGCTGTTGCCAAAGTCAGCAACATAAACATTCCCGTAGGCATCTACTGCCACGCCTGTTGGCGTGGTAAAGCCAGAACCTATGGCAAACGTTGCCCCGCCGCCAATCGGGATCTCTTTAACCGCATTATTACCACGGTCTGCCACATATACATTCCCTTTGTTATCTACCGCCACATCAAAGGGCTGCAAAAAACCGCTGCCTAAAGTGATAATCGCCCCACCATTGGCCGGGATCTCTTTAACCAGGTTATTGCCATCATCGGCCACAAAAATATTTCCTGCTGCATCTATAGCTATACCATCCGGCGTATTAAAGCCGGTGCCGACAACAATCGGCGTGCCTGTACCACCGGGAATCTTCTTTACTACATTATTGTTCTGATCGCCGATATAGATATTCCCCTGCGCATCTACTGCTACACCCGCAGGAATATTAAACCCTGAGCCCAGTGTTGTGGTGCTGGTGCTATAGGCAGGCGCTGCAGCACCGCTGCCGGTTGGTGATAATGGCGTAATGGCGACACCAGCGACATAAGTCTTCGGACTGGCGTAACTCATCGTTACCGCATTAACCGTAATATTTATTGTGGTTGAATTACTGCCGTAGGCATTATAGGCGGTTACCATATAATTGGTTGCCGGGCTTGCCGCTATTGGTGTACCGCTGATTGTCCCGGTAGTGTTATTAAACACCATGCCTTGAGGTAAGGCAGGATTGATATAGTATCCACCCGTTGGCTGAATCTTCTTTACGGCGTTATGGCCGTAATCGGTAACATATACGTTATTAGCATTATCTGTTGTCACCCCAAAAATAAAACTGTAACCGGAACCTACGGTGGTGATCGCTCCGCCGTTTATTGGAATCTCTTTTACTAGCTTATTGCCGTAATCGGTTACAAATACATTCCCTGATCCGTCTACTGCCACACCGAAAGGAGTACTGAAACCTGAACCAAGCGTAACTGGTGCACCGCCGCCCACAGGTATTTCTTTGATTGCGCTGTTGCCAAAGTCAGCAACATAAACATTCCCATAGGCATCTACTGCTACACCCGTTGGCGTGGTAAAACCAGAACCTATGGCGAACGTTGCCCCCCCGCCAACCGGGATCTCTTTTACCGCATTATTACCGCGGTCTGCCACATATACATTCCCTTTGTTGTCTACCGCCACATCAAAGGGCTGCAAAAAACCGCTGCCTAAAGTGATAATCGCCCCGCCATTGGCCGGGATCTCTTTAACCAGGTTATTGCCATCATCGGCCACAAAAATATTTCCTGCTGCATCTATGGCTATACCATCCGGCGTATTAAAGCCTGTGCCGACAACAATCGGCGTGCCTGTCCCACCGGGAATCTTCTTTACCACGTTATTGTTCTGGTCGCCGATGTAGATATTCCCCTGCGCATCTACTGCCACACCTGCAGGAATGTTAAATCCCGACCCTAATGTGGTGGTATTGGTGCTATAACCAGGGGCTGCCGCGCCGCTACCGGTGGGACTTAACGGCGTAATAGCTGTGCCTGCCACATAAGTTTGCGGGCTTGCATAACTCATCGTTACCGCATTTACCGTAATATTTATTGTGGTTGAATTACTACCATAGGCGTTATAGGCGGTTACTATATAGTTGGTTGCCGGGCTTGCTGCGATCGGTGTACCGCTGATCGTTCCCGTGGTATTGTTGAAGACTAAGCCTTGTGGTAAGGCAGGATTGATATAGTACCCACCTGTTGGCTGGATCTTTTTTACGGCGTTATGGCCGTAGTCAGTTACATATACATTATTATAAATATCTACTGCCGTGCCGAAGATAAAGCTGTAACCTGAGCCTAAGGTTGTGATCGCTCCGCCGTTTACAGGAATCTCTTTCACCAGTTTATTGCCGTAGTCGGCTACAAACACATTGCCTGAGCCGTCTACTGATACTGTAAATGGATTACTGAAGCCCGACCCTAAGGTAACCGGTGCGCCATTGCCTGCAGGGATCATTTTTACCGCGCTGTGGCCGTTATCAGCAACATACACATTCCCGTAGGCATCCGCTACTACACCCGTAGGCGTTGAAAAGCCAGAGCCTATGACGAAAGTTGCGCCGCCCCCAACAGGAATCTCTTCTACCGCATTATTACCACGGTCGGCCACGTATACGTTTCCCTTGGTATCCACCGCCACATCAAAAGGTTGCAGGAAGCTAAAGCCCCCGCCCAATGTTATCGGCGTGCCATATACGCCGTTGCTGTAAGGCACCTCTTTTACCAGGTTGTTGCCATCGTCAGCTACATATATATTACCCTGGGCGTCTATCGCTACCCCATCAGGTGTAGAAAAGCCGCTGGCAATAACGATGGGTGTACCGGTGCCGCCCGGGATCTTCTTTACTACGTTATTATTCTGGTCACCGATGTAGATATTCCCCTGCGCATCTACTGCAACACCCGCAGGGATGTTAAACCCTGAACCCAGTGTTGTTGTATTGGTACTGTAACCCGGGGTTGCTGCGCCGCCGCCTGTAGGGCTTATTGGCGTGATGGCTGTGCCTGCCACATAAGTTTGCGGACTGGCGTAACTCATCGTTACGGCATTTACCGTAATATTTATTGTGGTTGAATTGCTGCCATAGGCATTATAAGCGGTTACCATATAATTGGTTGCCGGGCTTGCCGCTATGGGTGTACCGCTGATCGTTCCGGTGGTATTGTTGAATACCAAACCTTGTGGCAAGGCGGGGTTGATATAGTATCCTCCTGTTGGCTGAATCTTCTTTACAGCGTTATGGCCATAGTCAGTAACATATACATTATTATAAATATCTACCGCAGTTCCGAAGATAAAGCTGTAACCTGACCCTAAGGTTGTAATCGCTCCGCCATTGGCAGGAATCTCTTTTACCAGCTTATTGCCGTAGTCAGCTACAAACACATTACCCGAGCCGTCAACAGATACCGTAAATGGATTACTGAAGCCCGACCCTAAGGTAACCGGTGCGCCATTGCCTGCAGGGATCATTTTTACCGCGCTGTGGCCGTTATCAGCAACATACACATTCCCGTAGGCATCCGCTACTACACCCGTAGGCGTTGAAAAGCCAGAGCCTATGACGAAAGTTGCGCCGCCCCCAACAGGAATCTCTTCTACCGCATTATTACCACGGTCGGCCACGTATACGTTTCCCTTGGTATCCACCGCCACATCAAAAGGTTGCAGGAAGCTAAAGCCCCCGCCCAATGTTATCGGCGTGCCATATACGCCGTTGCTGTAAGGCACCTCTTTTACCAGGTTGTTGCCGTCGTCAGCTACATATATATTGCCCTGGGCGTCTATCGCTACCCCATCAGGTGTAGAAAAGCCGCTGGCAATAACGATGGGTGTACCGGTACCGCCCGGAATTTTCTTTACTACGTTATTATTCTGGTCGCCGATATAGATATTGCCCTGCGCATCTACCGCTACACCTGCAGGAATGTTAAATCCTGAACCCAGTGTCGTTGTGCTGGTGCTGTAACCGGGGGTTGCCGCGCCGCTGCCGGTAGGACTTAACGGTGTAATAGCTGTGCCCGCTACATAAGTCTTGGGGCTTGCATAACTCATCGTTACGGCATTTACCGTAATATTTAATATAGTTGAACTGCCACCGTATTGATTATAAGCTGTAATTGTATAGTTTGTTGCCGGCGATGATGCAGTCGGTGTACCCGAAATCACCCCGGTTGTATTATTAAAGCTCAAACCCTGAGGCAAAGCAGGATTGATATAGTACCCGCCGGTTGGCTGGATCTTCTTGACTGCATTATTACCGTAATCGGTAACATATACATTATTATAAATATCTACCGCAGTTCCGAAGATAAAGCTGTAACCTGCCCCTAAAGTTGTGATCGCCCCGCCGTTTACAGGAATCTCTTTTACCAGTTTATTGCCGTAATCAGCTACAAACACATTGCCCGAGCCGTCTACTGAAACCGTAAATGGGCTACTGAAGCCCGACCCTAAGGTAACCGGTGCGCCGCCACCTACAGGGATCATTTTCACCGCACTGTGGCCGTTATCCGCTACATATACATTTCCGTAGGCATCTACGGCAACACCTGTCGGCGTTAAAAAGCCAGAGCCGATAGCGAAAGTTGCTCCGCCGCCAACAGGAATCTCTTCCACAGCATTATTCCCACGGTCAGCTACGTATACATTGCCCTTGGTATCTACAGCCACATCAAAGGGTTGCAGGAAAGAGAAGCCCGCTCCTATCGTCACCGGTGTGCCGTATACGCCGTTGCTATAAGGTACTTCCATCACGGTGTTACCGCCATCATTCGCAACATATACGTTACCCTGCGCATCTACTGCTACCCCATCAGGAGTAGAAAAGCCGCTGGCAATAACGATGGGGGTGCCCGTGCCACCAACAATCTCCTTCACATCGTTATTATTCTGGTCTCCGATAAAGATATTTCCCTGCGCATCTACCGCTACACCCGCCGGGATATTAAACCCCGAGCCTAATGTGGTGGTACTGCTACTGTATGCAGCAGCCGCTACACCAATGCTGGTTGGCGAAAGCGGTGTGATGGCTGTACCGGCAACATAAGTTTTCGGGCCGGCATAACTCACCGTTGGTGGCGCCATAAAGTTTGAATTTATTGAAACAGGGACCGGCTTATTTTTATCAGCCCGCAAAACAAGGTCGGAAACTTTTTTATTTCTTACTTCTGTTTTGGTGCTGCCACCCAATTTATCTACAGGCTTGATACCAGCCCACAAATTATCGGCGACGCAAAATAAGATCGCTACCATCAGTAAAAATATTTTACCGGTAACTAATTTAAAAAAGCAATCTTTTCGAAAAGGTAGTGGTGTTCTCATGACAATGGTTTTAATGATTGTTGATATTGACGGGTTTTAAGATCTATATATTGACTTGCTAATAAAACCTGGTTTATACTAAAACAAGCTTTTCAAAATTTATCAATATTAAAAGTATCAGTATGTATAATTTAAACTATCTAATATATTGTACAGGTTCTTTCGGGGCAAAATATAGGTATGGTATTATCGCTGTAAAATTAACCGGCGGGGACGAACGGAACAATCCCCTAAAACAGTGATTTTTAATTCATAATAAAATATATGTACAATTAATTATGAATTTTCGTCATGCAAAAATATCACCCCGGTGGATTTATTTCAAGCGTAGTAGTACTGAATTGGTTGCGTATTATTACGTTAAAAATAAAAAATAATGTTTGAAAAAACATATAAATATTAATAAAAAATTATTTACTGCCCACGGCTTTCAGGGTAAAATTAAATTACGTACGTTAACGACGCAATCCCCTAAAACAGTGATTTTTAAAATAAACTTTCTTACTATTAAATAAAAGATCAACTTTAGATAATCAGGCGTTTGAAGCGTATGATCATTTTTATGAAATATTATTCAAATAATCTTCTTTATATTATTTCAACAATAGCAATTCTGCTGCTTTTGGGGAATAATGTATCATTCGCACAATCACATCAAATTAAGCCCGCTGACGAAATAAAGGAAATCAACCGGTTGTTAAAAAAGATAAACAGCGTTGAGGATACCGACACAAAAACCGCTTTTTTATTAATAAAGCAAGTAAAAACACTTTGTGCCAGGCAAAAAATTGACACCTTAACAGCTAAAGCTTATGTTGAAGAAGGGTTTTGCAATTTTTACGCAGGCAATTATAAAAGGGCGGCTGTTATTTTTGATACCTCGGCCTCTTTATGGAAAAAACATAGTCTTCTGAATTATGCCAAATCATTAAATGATAAGGGCACGGCCCTGATGTACAATTGCGATTATCATAAATCATTAATCACTTTTTTTGAGTGCCTTGACATGGATAAGTATATCCATAACAAGCGGTTTATGGGGAAAGTGCTAAATAATATGGGTGATGCCTATCAAAGCATTGGGGATGCTGATAATGCTATTCTTTATGAAAAAAGGTCGTTGATATACAAACTTGCTATAAAAGATTCAGCTTCCCTGCCCCGGTCATATGGCAATTTAGGAAATGCTTTTGACCTTAAAGAAATGATTGACAGCGCCATTTTTTATGAGCGAAAATCATACGATTTATATGCTTTGGTCCATGATAATGAGGGAATGGCCATATCGCTTGGAAATATCGGTAACGAGTTTAAAAAGAAAAAAAATGCCGATTCAGCTGTTAACTATCTGCAAAGAGCTTTTGACATGGCCAAAAACATAAGCAATGTTGAAATTAAAGGAAATATTGAGGATAACCTGGCTCAAAGTTACCTGATGAAACAGGATCTTAAAAACACATGGAAATATGCGTCAATGGCCAACGCATATACGACTCAAATAACTGACAATGAGTTTTTACAGGAAAATTATGAACTCTTGTACGAATATTTCAAAAAGACATCCAATACAGCCCGGGCTTTTGATTATCTGCAAAAACTAAATACAGTTAATGACACTATTTTCAAACAAAAAATAAATATTCAAAACCAGAAAGTTGCATTTGAATATGAATACAAGCAAAAAAAATTAAAAGACAGCCTGATCTTTCAATCGCACATTAATGCCAGCGAGCAGAAGGCAACAGCTTCCAGAAACAGACTGTACGTTTCGCTTTTACTGTTGCTGGCGGCTATTTTACTGGCGGTGATATGGTATAGCCGCAGTAAATTATTGGAGAAGAAGAATATTGTGGCGCAGCAGAATTTCACCATGCAGGAGCAAAAAATAAGGGAGCTTGAAAATGAAAAACAAATTTTGGCCTCACAGGGCGTGTTAAAAGGACAGGAAGATGAACGAAGCCGCCTTGCCAAAGATCTGCATGATGGGCTTGGAGGATTACTATCGGGAGTTAAACATTCAATTATAAATATGAAAGAAAATATTGTAATCAATAGCGGTCATGTTGAAGTATTTGAAAAATCACTTAACATGATAGACACAGCCATGAAAGAGCTTAGAAGGGTAGCTCAAAACATGATGCCTGAAGCGCTGGCCAAATTCGGTTTAGAGGAAGCATTGAAAGATTATTGCGCCTCGTCATGTACGGCTTCGTTCAAAGTTATTTTTCAATCATTTGGGAATGAGCTGAAGATTGAAAATGCTGTTGAAATCATTATTTATCGCATTATCCAGGAATTGGTAAATAACGCTTTAAAACATTCCCAGGCAACGCAACTAATGGTGCAGCTGGTAAAGGGGGATGACTGGATAACTTTGAGTGTTGAAGATAATGGCAAAGGATTCAATGTAAATATGCTGAAGGATTCAGCCGGTGCCGGATGGAGCAATATTAAAAGCCGCGTTGATTATTTGAAAGGCAATATCGACTTAAAATCGCAGGAAGGGACAGGCACATCGGTAAATATTGAGATAAAAATCCCTCAATCATGATCAGCGTCTTCATTGTGGACGACCACCCGGTAGTAGTTGAAGGCATTCATTCATTGTTAATTAATGAAGAGGATATCTTTTGGGCAGGTCATGCTTTAACTGCGGCATCGTGCATTTCATATTTCGAGAAAATTACCGTTGATGTTATATTGATGGATATTAATTTACCCGACAAAAGCGGGATAGATTTGTGTGCCGAAATAAAAAAAAGTAAACCAGGCATTCAAATACTGGCACTCAGCACGCTCAACCAACCGTCATACATCCGCAAAATGATTGAAAACGGCGCAAGCGGTTACATTTTGAAAAATGCAGATAAGGAAGAATTGTTAAGCGCGATTAAAGATGTTGCAGCCGGGAAAACACATTTGTGCGTCGAAGCTCTCGAAGTTGTTAAACATATTTATAACAGCGACACCGGAAAACCTATACTTACCCGTCGTGAAAAGGAGATACTTATTCTGATAGCTGAAGGACTTACCAATGCTGAAATGGCCGAAAAGCTATTTGTAAGCCAATGGACCATTGATAGTCACAGAAAAAGTATCATGACAAAATTAAACACGAAAAACACAGCTATGCTGATCAAATACGCCATTGAAAACGGGCTGGTTTAGGATAGTCCGAAAGTCCGGAAGTCCGAAAGAAGCTGCAACTGACGTTTCTGCTAAAATAGCCTAAGTTATATGGAAGAGATTGGTTAATTAGTGACTGGAGATTAGTGTATCATGTCTCTAACCTCCGGTCTCTAATCAGTAACCTCAATACTTCAACACAATAAACCCTGTTTTATGTTTGGTTATACCATTTACGGCATACTCCAATGTATAAAAATAGGTGCCGGGTAGCTGCATGGCGCCATTCTTGTTGCTGTGCCCGTCAAATACTTTGGTGCTGTTGTCATAGCCCTTTGCTTCGAATATAAGCTGACCACTGCGATTGATGATCGAGAGCTTGTTGTCGGGGTAATTACCGATTCCATCTATCAACAGAAAATCGTTGATACCGTCGCCATTGGGCGATAATCCCGGGTGTACATTGATCTCTTCTCCCATCATTTGCGGATGGTCAGTCGGGCTGCTTACACTTACTGCGTCATAAACAGTGGTTATTCCGCCCCCTGCACGGGTTACCGTGATCACGTAAGTTTTGGTAGTTACCCCATCTTGGGCTGTTACAATAGTTGTAATAGTATTGGAGCCAACATTTAACGAAATTGGGTTGGATGTCGCGCCTGACGCCACCGCCGTCCCATTTACCTTTACCGTCGATGTAGAAACAGCTGTTGTAGGCATCACTTCAATACTGGTAGTTGTGTTGGCAACAGATGCCGTGTAATCCCCTGCATCCGGGCCTGATACCGTTGTTTTGGATGTAGTTGGATTTACTAACGCTAACGCGCTCAAACTGGCATTGTTTGATCCTGCGCGGGTTACCGTTACCGTATAGGTTTTGGTAGTGGTGCCATCCTGGGCGGTTACCACAGTAGTTATCGTATTTGGGCCGATATTTAAGTTAATACTACCCGACGCGGAGCCAGAGGTAACTGCTGTACCGTTTACCTTTACCGCAGCGCCTGCATTGGTGGTAGTTGGGGTTGCCGTTACAGAGGTTACTGTATTAGCTACTGATGCAGTATAACCGGTTGTGCCAGACGCAAATACCGGGCTTAATGTTCCGCTGCTAAGTGTTAAGTCTGAAAGGGTGGCATCGGTAGATATTGCACGGGTTACCGTAATCACATAAGTTTTGGTTGATACACCATCTTCTGCCGTTACAATAGTTGTAATGGTATTAGGGCCAACATTTAAAGCAATTGGGTTGGATGCTGAACCGGACGCTACAGTTACACCGTTTACCTTTACAGTTGAAGTGTTTACCGCCGTTGTAGGCATCACCTCAATACTGGCAGTAGTGTTGCCAACCGACGCAGTGTAGTCCCCGGCATCCGGGCCTGATACCGTAGTTTTGGCCGTAGTTGGATTTACTAACGCTATTGCACTTAAGTTATCATTGGTTGAAGGTGCACGGGTAACCGTTACCGTATAGGTTTGTTTTGTGGTGCCATCCTGGGCGGTTACAGCGGTAGTAATGGTATTTGGCCCCACATTAAGGGCAATAGCCCCTGATGCCGTGCCTGACGTTACTGCCGTACCGTTTACAGTTACCGTTGCAGCTGCGTCACTGGTGGTTGGGGTTACGGTTAAGGAGGTTACTGTATTAGCAACCGATTGCGTGTAACTGGTGGTTGCGGTTACAAATACCGGTGTTAATGCCCCGGTACTTAACGTTAAGTTTGACAGGTTTGCATTAGGTGATATCGTTATATTAACTGTTGCGGTCGTGCCGCCTGCGATATTATATGCTGTAACTTTATAATTTTTAGCCGGGTTAACAAGTGCAGGTTTGCCGGAGATAACCCCGGTTGCAGCATTTAATGTTAAACCCGATGGCAAAGCTGTACTTAAATAGTAGCCGCCAACAGGTTTAAGCCGGTTAATGTTATTGCTCAAATATCCTGCAACGTCCAATTTACCAAAACCGTCAACTGCTACACCTGCGGGATGTACATATCCTGAACCTAAGGAAACCGGTGCACCGCCACCCACCGGAATTTCCATCACTGTACTGTTACCATAATCAGCAACAAATACATTACCTGAGGGATCTACTGCCACCCCAACCGGAGCGCTGAAACCTGACCCTATGGTCACAGGCGCACCACCGCCAACAGGAATTTCCTTTACCAGGTGATTTCCATAATCAGCCACGTAAATATTGCCTGCCGCGTCAGCCGCTACGCCGGTCGGGTTTAAAAAACCTGTTCCAATAGCAGTAGTTGCCCCGCCTACGGCAGCAATTTTATAAACCGCGCTATTATTATAATCAGCGACATATACGTTGCCGTTTACATCAACCGCGACGCCGTATGGGGCAGAAAAACCAGTGCCAATAGCAACTGGCGTGCCCGTTCCGCCGCCCGGAATTTTTTGTACAATTGCTGTCCCTGCGTCACAGGTATACACATTATTTGCACCATCTACTGCTACGCCAAGCAAAGTAGTATACCCGGTTGCTAATGTAACGGGCGCTCCTCCAAAGCCTGGGATCTTTTTTAACAATTTATTGCCATAATCAGCAATGTAAACATTACCCAGAACATCAGCCGCCACCCCGAAAGGGGTAGCAAAACCCGAACCAATTACAGTTGGGCTTCCATAAGCCGGCGCGGGCACCGTACTGCTTACCGGCGATAACGGCGAAATAGTTACACCCGAACTAAAGGTTACAGGGCTACTGTAACTGATAGAAGGCAAGGTGGTAAAATTCATGATTGCACCTTGTTTTGTGCCCCCCGAATTTGTAGCCGATACAGCATAATAATATTTAGTTGATGCAGATAAGCCGGTAATATTTAATGCTACCGGGGTGTTGCCGGACCCTGCGTTTATAGTTCCGCCTGTTGTTGCGGGGGTAGTAGTTGCACCGGTCAGGGTTGAGGACGTTCCATAAATAAAATTGACGGTGGTTGTATTGCCGTTATCATTAACAGATCCGTTAAGAGTTGCGCTTGTAATCGTTGGGGAGGTAATAGCATCGGTAACCACCGTTGGCGGTGTAGGCGTTAATTTGATAACCGCCCCACCATGCACACCATCATCTCCATCCACTACAAAAATTTCTCCTGCGTTAAAAACCGAAATACCCCATGGGTAATAGATGCCATTTGTGTGCAATGAGGTAAAAACCGGTACACCTGCACCTGTGCCATTGGTGTATTTAACTAAATTATATCCTGTTCCCCGATTTTCGCTGCTGAAAAGATTGCCGGTTGCATCAACCGTTAAAGCTGTAGCATAATTGCCGGTTGATACAGTTGAAACTGCATAAGATGAAGCTGCCGTCAGTTTATAAATATGCCCTCCATCTGTAATAGTTGGCACATTGCTAAAAGCATCTGCAACATAAACATCGCCATTGGGCGCAACCGCAAGGCCTGTTGGATAGGTGTAACCGGGTGCACTTTTCAAATTATCATATAATTTAGTCCCGGTTGTTGAACCTGCCAAATATTTTACGACGGCATACGTTTTATTGGTGGCATCATATTCGGCTGTATATAAATTACTATTCGCATCAAGCGCCAGGGCCGAATAATACTTACCCACAACGAGGCCTGAAGCCGTATACGACCCTGCATTATTGGTGAGTTTCATAACAGTACCCCCATTTGTTGTAAAATCCTTTGTCACGTAAATATCGCCATTCGCTGCTACCGCAAGACCCCACGGATAGTCGCCAATCTGGTGGGTAAGCCCGTTGAAAATGGACACAGGAGTACCGGTAGCATTGGTATATTTTACAATCTGGTAAGTTGCCCCGCCTGTGCCTGCTTCGACCCGCATAACATATAAATTATTGCTTGCATCTTTGGTTATGGCTGTATACAGCCTCCCTGTTTCGAGGTTAGTCCCGGAATATTGTGCACTGACAGGGAGCCACGCGCATAAAAAAAGAATAATTCCGCACGAAACGTAAAAACCTTTTGTAACTACTTTTTTCATAAGCTTAGTTTTAGATACATAAGTATGGGTTCTGCCAGCCACTAACACTTCCTTCATGAATCTCTTTAAAATCCAATGAGTCAAATTTTAATCCCTTACCCTGGCTTACAACCGTTTTATAAACTTTTTTTGAAGATGTCTTAACATGTACGATATCAATTACCGGTAATGAAAAACCTGATAAAGGATAAAAATTCCGTTCGCCTCTGGGTCCGTCTACTGACTCCTTTTGAAGAAGGGAGATGGCACTTTGCCAGTCGCGTTTTAACAGATATGGTTTAACTTCCTTTAACGCAAGTCCCGCTTCGTACCCGAGCAGGCCGTATATATTTGCCATTTGGCCGCCGCTGCTTTCGTACCTGCTCACAAATTCTTTATTTCTTGCATTTTCGGCATTCCGGCTCCACGATAAAGCTGCATACAGTTCTATATCAAGTTGAGCAATATCATCAAACAGGTCATCATAAACCATGTTCTCAACAACCGTTAATGGGATATTTTTATAGAATTCGGAATTTTTCCATCTTACTAAAAACTCTTTACCAAAATTTCCTGAAAAAAGGGCATGAATATAAGATGGCGGAGTTTTCCTGATGTCATGAAAAAATTTATCAAGGTCAAGGTTTTTTATATTTGCCGGGTCACGCGGCAAAACATGAAGCCCTATCTGGCTTGCCCCTCCTGCTCCTGCACCTTTATGAAACGCACTGCTTAAATGATATCCTGCCTCATAAACCGGCATTACCATCATACCGGCGCCTCCAAATTCCTTTTGAGCCCATTGGCCCAAAGCAAATTGGGATTGCCAGATTTGTTGTGATGAATAAAATATCCTGGGGCTCAAATGTTCAAAATGAGGAATAAATTCTCCCATGTCAAAAAAGAAGGCCAGTTTATTATAGCTTTCAATTACTGGAAGTATATCGGGAATTGATTTGTAACTGATCAGTCCCGAGATCATATCAACCTGCTCAAAAAACACCAGTTTATTAACCGCATCCAGTGTGCTTTTGGGATCACCCATTTGCGTATAGGCAGGTACAAACTGAAATTCGGCCTGGTTTACGCTACCCGGATACAGGCCCAACAGAATCCCTGCCATTAAATGATGTCCATAAAATGGGTACACACCCGAATAGGGCGCCAAAAAACCAATTTTAACAGGACCTGTCATATCAACTTAATTTCTGGATGGAAATACGCCCTGCATTGCAATAACATAGGTAACAGCTAAATAAGGCTGGATAATGCTGAATGGCTGCCCCCCGCCCGTTGACCCTATGGCATTAGGGCTTAACGTTGCATTAGGGGCATTGGTAGTGTATGAGTTTAATGACGACGCATTAGGCCCTGAACCTGTTGCCGGCCCGGCTGAAAGATAGGTGGTACTGCCGGGTATAGCTGTTGTACCTCCACTTGCATTTACATTGAAAGCATGCGAGTGTGAAGGCATTTGGGCAGTGGTTAATGTAATCGTTTCGCTTCCACCGGCTTGCCCTAAATTATATTGCGACAGCCCCGGCCCCTGGCCCTGGTGAATGGGCGCACGCCCGCGCAAATCGGGCAATGCAAAATTACTTGTGCCATTACCGCCATAAAAAGTACCAAGAAGCGAAAATAAAGCTTTATTGGTACTGATTGCTATAATTTGTCCGTTGCACATTTGATAACCGCTGGGAGCAAAATTACTTCCGAACAAATAAATCATTGCTAAATCTGGAGTCATAGGTTAAAAGTTAGATCATCAAAAAAATTATTATTAAATACCATTTAATTTCTTGAAGGAAAAATACCTTGTAAGGCAATCAGGTAATTTATACATAAATACGGCGTCATTGTTGAAAATGGCGTTCCGCTACCAAAAGCCTTGATAGAAAGCGGCCCTAAATTAGTATCAGGACTTGTAGTAGTATAGGTTTTTAAACTGCTTGCATTAGGCCCCGACCCAGTGGATGGCCCAGCCGCAAGATAGGTAGTTCCTGTTGGTAGCGGAGAACTTGTAGTACCCGCCAGGGAATTTACCGCAAGTGTATGTGTGTGTGAGGGGATATTTGCAGCTAACAGCGTGGCCGTTTGAGCCCCCCCCTGCTGACCTTCAACGAAACCATTGCCTACCCCCAGCGGGACCCTTCCCTGAAGATCCGGCAAAGCAAAATTATTTGTACCGTTACCTCCATAAGTAGTGCCCAAAATTGAAAAAAGGGCGGTGTTAGTGTTTATCGACAACAATTGGCCCTGGCAAATGGCATATCCGCTAATTGCAAAATTACCTCCAAATATGTAAACCATTCCTAAATAGGGATTCATAAGGCTGAAAGATTAAGTTGATGAAATTAGGGTAGTAATCGCACTTCAATAATAAGAGTTTTTTTCGATTTTTACTTATAATTTCAGAAAAATAAAACATGGAAAAAGAAAGAATCAAAAACCTGAAAATTATCCGATAACAAACTAATAAAGAGAACACTACAACTAATATCATTAGTTAAAATAATTGCGAAATAAGAAAATATTAACAACTTAAATAATAAATATATGACTTAGTTTTATCAACAAAAAAATTGTTTATTTCCCTATAATTTATTTATATATTTATGCACTTAACAATCACCTATGAACAAGGAGCGAAGGTTATTTATTAACCAATTGTCAGTTGTTACTGCCCTGGCTGCATTCAGCAGGCCCGCAGCCTCATTAGCCGGTATAAGTAAAAATATCAGTTCGTTGCATTCTTTACGCAACCAGGTTACCATTTTTCATACCAGCGACCTGCATGGGCACATTAAACCCGCAAATGGAAATGCAGGTGGTCTTAACAACATCCAAACGATTTTAAGCAAACAGGATACCGGCGGGTTATTATTTGATAGCGGTGATTTTTTAGGTAATTCGACGAATGTTTCGTCGCGAATAGAGGTGATCAACACCATGAATAAAATGGGGTATCATGCTGCTACAATTGGCAATGAAGAACTCGCCATGGGACAAGATCACCTTGCATCGCTCATACCGATGATGAATTTCAGCCTGGTGAATTGCAACTATAGCCTTGAGGGCGGCCTGAGCAATTTAGTAAAACCTTATATCATCGTTAACCTGGGCAAATTCAAAGTTGGCATCACCGGCGTAGGGCATAAACTGAAAAGCGTTGTTTATAATGACGCCATTGAAAGCGCCAACGACACGGCAAGTATTCTCAAAGAAAAAGAGAAATGCGACCTTGTAATTTGCCTGTCGCATCTGGGATACAAACAACCGGGCGATCAGCCGGATGACCAAAAACTGGCCCGCCAATCGGAACATATTGACATGATCATTAGCGGGCATAACCGTTTCCTTTTAAGCGGGTCAATTATCAAACAAAATAAATTAAAGCATGAGGTATTGATAAGCCCGGCCGCTTATAACGGATTGATGATTGGTAAAACGGTTTTTAGTTTTGAAAACAGCAAACAAAAACACTATATCAAAACGAAAAACCTTGTGGCGCAGGAAACTTATGGCCAGTCCTTCGCAGAAGCATTTGGTGAAATAAGCGCTGGTGAAAAACGATTGATGAGCGTTTGATCTGCTTATGCGGGCAGCCTGCAATAATAACTTCTTCCGATTTCGGGTAAAGAATACCAAAAGACTTTTCACAGAGATCTTGTTGCTGTGTTTTATCTTCAATTTACCTTTCTACCCTTTTTGTAACATCAAAAACCAATTCTTGTCTAATTAAAAAAACAATAATTATGACAAAAGAATCATTTTCAATACACGGTGAAAACCTGTTGAATAAAATAAAAGAGCTCATTGCTGAAGGCAATGTAAGGAAAATAACAATCACCGATAAATCAGGCAGGGAATTGATGTCCTTTCCGCTTACCATCGGGGTGGTGGGCGTTTTGGTGGCGCCTGTTTTGGCTGCCATTGGTGCAGTGGCCGCCCTGGTAGGTGAGTGCGCTATAACCGTTGAACGCGAAGAAACCGAAAATAAAAGTTAATTAAACCATAGCCAAATAAAAACCACCCTCATTTAAAAAAGTGATACTTATCACTTTTTATGGCACATTCTTAATATAACTTCGGCAATTATATTTATTCACTTTAAATTAACCTTTTTATCTTAAGATAAGTTTGCGTTAATTTGAGCAATATGGAGAATGCGGCCTTGCTGAAAGCAATAATACAAAACGCTATTGACGGCATAATAACCATAAGTGACCGGGGAATAATTGAATCGATCAATCCGTCGGGCTGTAAATTATTTGATTATACGCCAGAAGAGGTTATTGGTAAAAATGTATCTGTACTGATGCCGCCCCCCGACAGGGAAAACCACAATGATTATATCAGCAGGTACCAGCATACCGGCGAGCCCCATATCATCGGAATTGGCCGCGAAGTTACAGGCCTGCGTAAAGATGGCACTAAATTCCCTTTCAGACTCGGCGTAAGTGAGGTTCAATTTTTGGGAAGAAAAATATTTACCGGGTTTATCCATGACCTTAGCCGGCAAAAAGAGGCGGAAGAACAACTAAAAGATTATGCCCTTCACCTGGAGGAACTGGTGGAAGAACGAACTCAATCTTTAAAGAAAACGGTAACTGAATTACATAGGGCAAAAGAAGAAGTAAGCCTTTCATTGGAAAAGGAAAAAGAATTAAGCCAGCTGAAAAGCCGGTTTGTTTCAATGGCTTCGCACGAATTCCGCACCCCATTAAGTGCGGTGCAGTTATCGGCATCGTTAATTGATAAATATGCAGAGCCTTTTGAAAGCGACCACATTACCAAACATGTAGGGAAAATTAAAAGCGCTGTTGTTAACCTTACTACAATTTTAAACGATTTTTTGTCGCTCGAAAAACTGGAAGCCGGAAAGGTAGAACCAGCATTTGTGAAATTTGACCTTGTGAAATTTTCAGAAGATATCACAGAGGAGATGCAAATGGTTGCAAAACAAAACCAGAATATTATTTACCAGCACACGGGTATTAATAATACAGTTAACCTTGATCCTAATTTACTGAGAAATTGTATATTTAACCTGATTGGCAATGCTATAAAATATTCGGGCGAAAACACCTTTATTGAATTTAATACTGAAATAACCGACCAATACTGTACCATAATAATAAAAGATAATGGGATAGGTATACCAGAAAATGATCAGAAACATTTGTTCGAGGCATTTTTCAGGGCGCACAATACCGGCAATATCCCCGGTACTGGTTTAGGGCTGAATATTGTAACACGCTATACCAACCTGATGTATGGCCATATTGATTTTAAAAGCAGCGTTAACCACGGGACCATATTCACCCTATCATTTCCAACGTCATGAAAAAAAAAGTACTTGTAATTGAAGACAACAACGACATCCGTGAAAATGTGGTTGAAATTTTGCAGCTGGCAGATTTTACTGTTTTTGAAGCTAATAATGGAAAAATCGGCGTTGAACTTGCCCTGAAACATTTGCCCGATATTATTTTGTGCGATATTATGATGCCCGAACTTGATGGCTATGGCGTTTTATATCTACTGAGCAAGAACCCCGAAGCTGCGGCGATCCCCTTTATATTTTTAACAGCAAAAGCCGAAAAAGTTGACCTTAGAAAAGGCATGGAAATGGGTGCGGATGATTACCTGACAAAACCATTTGATGATATTGAACTGCTGAATGCAATTGAAAGCCGCTTAAAGAAAAAAGAGATACAACAAACCTTTTACAGCAAATCACTTGACCGTTTGGATAGTCTGATATCTAAAAACGACGGGCTTGCTGAATTGAAAAAAATAATCAGCGAACGCAAAACCAGGCAATTTAAAAAGAACCAGGTAATTTATTATGAGGGCGACAAAGGGAACGGCCTTTATTTGATGCTGGCCGGCAGGGTTAAAACCGTTAAACTTGCCGAGGACGGCCGCGAATTAATGACCGGCATATTTACAGCCGACAATTATTTGGGCATACAGGCCCTGCTTGCCAACGAATCATACAGTGATACAGCTACTGCTTTGGAGGATACCTCTGTTTGTCTTATTCCAAAAGACAGCCTTGAAAAATTATTGAATTTATACCCGGATGTTGCCAAAGAGTTTATCAAGCTATTGTCAAACGATATCCGTGAAAAAGAAGAACAATTATTGCAACTTGCTTATAACTCCGTAAGAAAAAGGCTGGCCGATTCTATCCTGCGTTTACATAAACAACCAGGCCATGATGAGGACGGCTTTAAAATAACCAGGGAAGACCTCGCAGCAATGGCAGGCATGGCCACTGAAACCGTTAGCCGTACGCTATCTGATTTTAAGGACGAGGGGCTTATTGAAAAAAAGGGAAGCACTATACGTTTACTCGATGTGACCCGCTTAACTAAAATGAAAAACTGATCAATGTCACTTTTTTCCCTGACATCGCTCACACTATAAAGATCGCCCTTTAAATAGCTTTGTAATATAAAACAAAAGCTGAATGAAGGCGGTGGCGTATAGTATTAAATCTTTTGAAAAAGAGTTTCTGGCGAAAGCCAATCAGAAGAAGCACGATATAACCTTAATATCTAATGGCCTGAGTCTTGAAACAGCAATTTATGCAGAAGGTAAAGACGCTGTAATTGTTTTTACCAATGACGATGTCTCTGCGCCTGTTATTGAACGACTTGCCGGATTTGGCATCAAATATATTGCTACCCGATCATTTGGTACCGATCAAATTAATATTGAAGCTGCCGGCAAATTCAATATAAAACTCGCCAACGTTCCTTATTATTCGCCACAGGCAGTCGCAGAACTTACTTTGGCGCTTGCTTTCGCCCTAAATCGTCATATAGTTAAGGCAGAAGAACAAAGCAAGCATTTCGATTTCAGGAATGATGAATTGATAGGTTTTAATTTTTATGGTAAAACTGTAGGCCTTATAGGCCTTGGCAAAAGTGGCCTTGCCGTTGCCAATATTTTTAATGGCATGGGTTGTGTTGTGATTGGCTACGACCCGGCGTTCCCGGAAGCGGCCAAAAATGTAAGGCAGGTTGACCTGGACACATTGCTTTCATCATCCGACATTATCTCGCTGCATCTGCCTTTAAACCCGGACACAAAATACATCATAAACAAAACAGCCCTTGAAAAAATGAAAACCGGGGTAATGCTGATCAATACTTCAAGAGGCGCTCTGATTAATACCAGGGATGTTGTGACTGCTTTGGACAATGGTAAAATTGGTTATTTGGGTATCGACGTGTATGAATATGAAAAAGGCTTATTTTTTGAAGACCACAAAAATGACCTTGAAAAAGACCCTTTACTTTTACGGTTGATGGACCATCCCAATGTGCTGGTAACCCCGCACCAGGCTTACCTTACCAGGGAGGCCTTGCAGGAAATTGCCAATCAAACCATAAAAAATCTTGATCAGTGGCAAAATAGTGGATGTGTGGGCAACGCTTGTGTTGGCGTCAAAAGCTGCCAGGATAATGAATTAAATGAAACTCAGCTACAAAAAAACCATGTTAGCTAAACAAAAACATACAGACAAAGCCGAAAAATACAATGTAGCTGCTCCACGGTACACCAGCTATCCTACTGTACCTTATTGGGACAATGAGAATTTTTCGGCTGAGTTGTGGAAAGAATCTGTAAAGCTATCCTTTAATGAAAGCAACAAGGACGATGGCATCAGTATTTATATTCATCTTCCCTATTGCGAAAGTTTGTGTACCTATTGTGGTTGCAATACGCGCATCACAAAAAACCACAAGGTTGAAGGGCCTTACGTTCAGGCCGTTTTAAAGGAATGGCAACAATATTTACAAGTATTTGAAGCCCGGCCGGTGATACGCGAAATTCATTTAGGGGGTGGTACGCCTACTTTTTTTAGTGCCGAAAACCTTCAGCTGCTGATAAATGGCATTTTAAAAGACGCAAAGGTTCATCCTGACGCTGAATTTAGTTTTGAAGCGCACCCGGGGAATACCACAGAATTACATTTAAAAACATTATATAATCTTGGATTCAGAAGATTAAGCCTGGGGATCCAGGATTTTGATCCGAAGGTTCAATTTATTATCAACAGGATCCAAAGCTTTGAGCAGGTTGAACAAGCCACAAAAACTGCCCGTGAAATTGGTTATACCTCTGTTAATTTCGACCTCATTTACGGCTTGCCGCTGCAAACGGTTAAAGGGCTTGCTGAAACCATAAGCCTGGTAGGGCAATTAATGCCCGACAGGATAGCTTTTTACAGCTATGCGCATGTGCCATGGTTAAAACCGGGCCAGCGCCATTACACTGAAAATGACCTGCCGGATGCCCGGGCAAAACAACAATTGTATGAAACCGGCAGAAACCTTTTAAAAGCTTACGGCTATGATGAAATAGGTATGGACCACTTCGCCTTGCCGGGAGACAGTTTGTATCAGGCGTCGATCAATGGTAAGCTGCACCGTAATTTTATGGGCTATACACACCAGTATACCCAACTGATGGTTGGGCTTGGTGTATCATCCATCAGCGATTCGTGGTATGCTTTTGCTCAAAATGTAAAAAAGGTTGAGGATTATATTGAATTGGTAAACCAGGACAAACTGCCAGTATTTAAGGGACATATTTTAACAAGGGAAGATCTGGTAATCCGCCGACATATTTTAGACATAATGTGCAAAGGTGAAACAAGATGGAACTACCATAACGAACCTTTTGAATCCATCTTCACCGGCATTGAACGTTTACAAACCCTTGCAGATGACAACCTGATAGCGCTTAATTCGTGGAGCCTTAAAGTAACTCCGGAAGGCAAACGTTATTTACGGAATATTTGTATGGCACTTGATGCCAGGCTTTGGAAAAATCAACCAACTTCGCAGCTCTTCAGCATGGCCGGCTAACTGCGCCATAAAACTCCTTTTTTTTTAATAAACAACTGACCTCTAAAAGATTTGCGCCGGGTTCGGCGCAGATCTTTGTCATAAAAAAAGCTGTCACCCTGCCAGGCAACAGCTTAAAAAATTAAACTAAACAATTAACGCTAAAAAAACCGATTAAAAATTACCAGCATCGCTAAATGCTATTGTACCTAAATCAATTATTACAAAACAAATATAACATGGTTTACAAGGCTAAAACATGACCGTAAGCAGGTAAAAACATGATCCGAAGCACTTTTATACCTTATCAAATAACCCGTAAAAAAAGCTGTCATCCTTGCGGAAACAGCTCCAAATCAACATTAAAAATTAACCTTATATAAACTGAAAAAACTATCGAATTAAAAACATGAACAACATAAGCAGATCCATAACAGCAAAAGCGAAAATGGTATTTATTGAACGCGCACCCGGCTTATCTATACAAGCTAAGATATTGGCAAAAAAAGCTATAAAAATTACAGCTATGACACTGAAAGATGAGTGATAGTATCCTATTATTACTATTGCTAAAGGAAGAAAAAGCGCACATTGAATAGCCACCTGAAAGTAGGGTAATGCGGCCTTATTTAATAATAGTTTATTGTTGAAGACAATTAAATTATTCCAGATGCTGGTTTTCTTTTCTGCAGCTATTGATTTATGCTCCCAATAAACTGACTTGTGTACTTTAACAGTTTCCATTTTTTTGATTGATTTTGTTGATATAAAGTTGGGATATTTTACAACGCCGGCACATGACCCCGCTCAAGTCAAAACATGATCATTATCACATTTTGCAATTATTGACAATATAATTTCAGGCTTATTAAAAAGCAGAATACCGCCCTTAGGGTCTCCCTGTCAATGCATATCAGATTAGAGTATGGATTTATTACCGGCAAACATTTATGCCCGGACCAAGCCCCGAAGGGCTTAAATAAGGAATATTGAGCTGGAGACCGCGCAACAGGAACCAAACGCCAAGGAATATCATAAAATAAGGAATAGTTTTATTTATACGCCTTCGCACTACAGGCCCCATAAATCCGGTACTCACTGTGGCGATGAACATTAAAGGAAAAGTGCCCATACCAAACCAAAACATAAACTGAGCCGATGTTAACGGCGAACCAGCGTTAATGGCACCGGCCAGGGCAAGATATACAAAGCCACATGGTAAAAAACCATTAAGCAAACCTATAACCAGGTTACCGGCACGATGCTGCAATGCATAATTCAGTAAACGGTTAAATGGCGATAAAAGCTTCGCCATAAATTGGCCACCGGATATGCTGACTTTAAATATACGCGAAAAGCCAGCCATCATGATAAGGATACCACTGAGCAGGCTTATCCCCTGCTGAAGGCCCGATAACCATAGCTGGCGGCCAATAAAACCAATAAGGAACCCCAAAAACGTATAGGTGATTACACGGCCGAAATTGTAAATAAACTTATCAGCAACAACCAGCCACCACCTGTGTTGAAAAGAAGGCACAGCAAGGGCAAGCGGCCCGCACATGCCAACACAATGTGCGCTGCCAAATAGGCCTATAAAAAATGCTATTTCGCCGCTGTTCATTTCAGAGTTATCCCGTGTTGATATAAATATTGTTTATGATTGCTCTCCCACTCAAAAACCACCAACCAATGGCCCCCGGCAATTTTTGTAAGCGGGATGTCGAATTCGTTTTGCGCGTTTAGTTTCAGGTCATAAACCCTGTCCATTTTATAGTTAGATGGCCTGTTCAACGTTACTTTCCCGCCGCTTACAGGCTGCGAAAATGTCAGCTGGATATCATCCCCGTCCGACTTTATCGAGGGCACAGCATGGTCTTTATAAACCTGCACCTCGCGGTCATAATCTTTATCAAATGAAAGCCCCTTTTCATAGTATTGATGATCAAAATCATCAACAGGTGCTGTAAACATCCGATAACACATTGTCAGAATGAATAGCATAAAGGCTACCATTGTGAGTGCAATTGCTTTTCCCCAGTTCATAATTTTATTTAATTTATTGGTCCAACAAATTCGGTTTCAACCGTTTTTACTACTCTATTCCCTACAACCAGTTGTAAATGCACATCAGTTTTAGCTTTATGAATTTTTGATTCAGGTATCATCACAAAAAATATAGCCTTTACCGACCCTTCTTTCTCCATAGCGCCGGGTGCCTGAATGTATTTAATTTTTATGGCTGGGTCGTCAGCCTGAAGCGTAAACTTTTTCTGCTGATTAGTTTTGTTTATAAATTCAGCGTTGTAGATGTTACTGATGTAGCCGCCCGGTTGTTCCTGGTACAGCATCCCTGCGCTTCGCATCAACGTTACATCAAGGTCGCTGCGCGTAAATATAAAATAGCCAAGCACAGACAGTAATACAACGATAACACAGGTATAAGCCTTCATTCTTATGGTAAACGATGGCTTCTCCTTCATGTGGATCATATTTTCCGAGAAATAGCCAATCAAGTTATGCGGCTTATGGATCTTGTCCATCACCTCATCGCACACATCAATACATGCAGTGCAATTAATACATTCCAGCTGTGTCCCTTTCCTGATATCTATCCCCGTAGGGCAAACGTCAACACACAATCCACAATCAACACAATCTCCTTTCGGGCTTGCCTGGTCGTGCTTTTTATCAATTTTCCCACGTGGCTCCCCTCTTACATCATCATAAGCAACCACCAGCGTATGCTCGTCTATCATAACCCCCTGTAGCCTGCCATACGGGCAAAA
>Ga0206955_1020_pt1 | contig 40315 bp, 34 predicted proteins | sample Alteio_BWOrgHeat_34_FD_153247 | JGI IMG/M metagenome (GOLD analysis project Ga0206955, IMG submission 153247) | Enriched cells from forest soil in Barre Woods Harvard Forest LTER site, Petersham, Massachusetts, United States -... | ecosystem: Environmental > Terrestrial > Soil > Temperate forest >...
CAAACGATTGCCAGGAAATTGAACCTGGCGAATTGGACCTGGTCGCAGTATTTTGGAATCCTGATATTCTTCTCCAATATGGCATCGATGCGTTCCTGAAAGGTTTTGCGGGACATACACAATATGAAACGGATACCAGGATCAACAGCGTATTGAGAAATTTCCTCTTTAACAACGGAAACCCTGCAGATCCAACAAGATTTGGCATCGACCTCGCCAGTCTTAATATTCAGCGCGGGCGCGACCATGGCCTGCCGGATTACAATACCGCCCGGAGATTTTATACTGGTGTCGCGGCTACAAAATTTTCGCAGATCACTGCTGATCCGGTTCTCGCAGATTCATTGCAGGGTCTATATGGAAATATTAACAATGTCGACTTATGGATCGGCGTTCTCGCGGAAGATCATCTGCCAGGCAAATCTGTCGGACTGACGATGCATCAAATGCTGAAGAAGCAATTTGAGAACCTGCGCGATGGTGATTTCTATTTTTATATGAATGACCCGTTTCTTTCGCCAGTTGTCAGGCAAATAATCCTCAGAACCAAATTCTCAGATGTAATTAAGAGAAATACTTCGCTGACCAATCTTCAATCCAATGTCTTTTTCACTTCCGAGTGCCCGGGAGATTCGGAAGAAACCCAAATCGCAGATACGATCGCATCCCAGACCAAGGCGGCTGCGGAACTAAAGATTTCACCAAATCCTGCCAATTCTATTGTTACGATCGATGTTGCGAATATGGAAGGACCTTTCTTGGTAAAAATATTCGCGGCCAACAATGTGTTGATGAGGGCGATGCCGGTTTCATCGAAGGTTTCGCGCTTCGAAATGAATGTCAGTACGCTTGTTCCGGGAACTTATATCGTAACGGTAGCTAACAAAACAGACTTGAAAACCGCCATGTTCGTGAAATTCTAAGATCCTATGTTTTGAGACATTGTGTAAAACTGGTAATCAGCAATGCGATAGAATCCCTGGCTTAGGTCAGGGATTCTTTGTTATACGCAAAATCCCTGTTTTAAAAAAATGATTAAAACTCCCTTTTTCACGTGTCCTACACCTAGGTGTAGGACACGTTGATATTATTTTTGTCTCCACCCCCGAAAGGGCAATGCATTGCCCAAATCACTAATTTCACGGCAGCGTATTAAATTCTTTCTTCCCAAAATTTATCTATGAACTCTACCGATCTCAAAAATCTGCAGGCACCCTTAAAAGAAAAATATGCAACAAATCCTGATTTGGCGCTGATCACATTGAAGGCGGAAGGAAAGCTTGGAGAAGGAATTTCCTGCAATGTTGATACCGGCCGCGCATTGGTTGAAGCCGGCCTTCATCCCGCGACAGGCGGCAGCGGAATGCTCGCTTGCTCGGGCGACCTTCTTTTGCAGGCATTGGTGGCCTGCGCCGGCGTGACGGCTTCGGCAGTGGCAACGGCTATTGGCATCGAAATCAAAAATGGAAAAGTCATGGCGGAAGGCGACCTGGATTTCAGAGGTACACTCGGCGTTTCGAAAGAAGCACCGGTGGGATTTAAAAATATCCGCCTCAATTTTCAGCTCGACACCGATGCTTCGGCAGACCAACTTCAAGCCCTTGCCAAACTTACAGAACGCTATTGCGTCGTCCTTCAAACAATCAAAAATGGGGTTGGTGTCGATTTTTCATTCTCCGCTCAAAAAATTTGACCCGGTCCGCAACTCCTGAATATTCTCTATTTTAGCGACTCAAAAAATTTTACCTTATTTCAATCAAGCTCAAATGAAAAATTTCTCCCTCTTTATCCTGGCTTCCCTGTTATTTTTTTCATGCGAAAATGCCGCAAAGGAAAAAACGATCGAGGGCACATGGCAACTTGTTTCCGGTACGCTCATTGAAAAAAATGACACCGTGGTGACCGACTACATGAAAGACAAAAAATTTATCAAGATCATCAATGGTGATCATTTTGCTTTTTTGAGCCACGATCTTAGCAAAGGAAAAAATGCCGACTCCTCCTTTGTGGCCGGCGGAGGACGCTATACACTGAAAGACAGCACCTATACCGAACATCTCGAATTCTGTAGCGACCGCGCCTGGGAACAGAATGATTTCTCCTTTACTATTTCAATGCAAAATGACACACTCATTCAAAAAGGAATCGAAAAAGTGGAAGCATCGGGCGTAAACCGCCTGAATATTGAAAAATATTTCAGACTGAAGGAGAAGTAATCACATTAACGGGAATGACCAACCGAATCGTGTGCCAGAATCCGGCGGGCGATCAGAAATGCATAATCAACTGTTTTGAAAAAGAGAGATCAGGGATATCTCTACCGTAGAGCCTCACTGTATAATTACCCGGTTCAAAACCTGAAAAATTGAGAAGAAACTTATTGTTGCCTTCCTGCATTCTGAGTTCCCTGGTGTGTACGATGAATCCCTGCGAGTTGTATATGACGATACGGTCCGTATCGTTTAATTCACAGGAATCAATTTCAACGTAACAAAATGAATTGACAGGTATGGGATTTGGAGAGACATAAACTCTTGGAAATCCTGATACGGCGGGTCCGGCGATTACCGCCTCGACGCTCACCTGCTGGGCTCCCGCGAACGAGCCGATCATCGTTGCAATGATCAAAAAATAATATGGTAGCCATTTCTTCATCTGCTATCCTGGTTAATATAGTACCAAAGGGATGCCAATGATTCAAAACAGGCATTCGCAATGCATGGGGCGTATTTTGCACAGACGCGTTAACACGACGACTACCCATGATTGCGAATTACCTGGTGTTCTAACTTAAGGTTATTGACCCTGTTTTACTTCTTCGATATAAGATGGCAACAAGCCATGTGCTTCCCTATGAGCATTTCGGATAGAATTTGAATCCGGAGCCTGGGAAAGACATACGACAATTCCCTGCTTTGTATCCACCCAGTAATTGATGAAATTCACGCCATATTTGGGACCCACCGCAAGGTCTTTCTGATGCGCAGCAGCCACATCTTTCGCAGTTACCTTGCCCGCGCCCAATTCGTGTACATCCAGAAAATATACCTTTCCTTCAGTCGCGAACGATTCCTGCCCTGCGGTTACCTTATAAATTTCCTGGGGCAAAAGTCCATGTGCTTCCCCATGGGTCTTCCGAATGGATTGAGTATCAGGCGCGGAAGCAAGACAATACACATTTCCTTCCTTCTCATCCACCCAATATTTTATGAAATGAACGCCATATTTTTTTTCTGTCGCCAGGTCCTTTGCATGGGCCTGCGCAACAGCTTCTGCCGTAACTTTGCCGGCGCCGATGTGATGGACGTCGAAATAGAGATTTTTTGAACCGGATTTGTGCTTCGTTGGTTTATCGGCGAGAGAAGCTATCGCATTGGATTGCGCAGCGAGGTTGCCCGATATCAGGTTGAATGCGGCAAAAATTGTTAAGATCGAAAAAACTTTCATGATAATTCGTTTAATGATTAAAAATTGAATTTGAACCACAAAAGAACCGTGGATTCGAAAGATCGGGATAAGGATTTTTCCCTATTTTAGAATCCCGGACACCTTATTTTAGAAACCTTATATATGGAATTGATTGAAAGAGATGGGTTTTTGACTACACTGCAGTCAAAATTTGACAGCATTCTGGATGGACAGGGTCATTGTGTCTTTATCACCGGCGAATCCGGCATCGGCAAGACTTCCCTGGTCAACGCTTTTTGCAAATTGCAGGAGAGTAATTACAGGATATACAGCGGTACCTGTGACGCCCTTTTCACGCCAAGGCCATTGGCACCGCTTTATGATATTCTTTTGCAGATCGGAAGTGATATTATAGATAACAAAGCACTCCTCGACGATCGTGCAACTTTGTTTGCTAATATTTTCCAGGTCATAAGTAACCTTAAGGATCCCTCCATCATACTGTTTGAAGATATTCATTGGGCAGATGAAGCCACGCTCGACTTCATTAAATTTTTAGGAAGAAGGATCAGCCGTATCCCCTGTCTTTTCCTCCTCACTTATAGAGACAACGAAATACATGCTTCCCACCCGCTAAGAATTGTACTGGGCCAACTTCCTCCGGATAATTTCTCCCGGCTGCTGCTCCCCCCGCTTTCCAGGAAAGCGGTCGAGAAATTGTCTGCCGAAAAAGGATATGTAGGGGAAGATGTTTTTTCGGTTTCGGGTGGAAATCCTTTTTATGTCAATGAAATTCTCGCAAGCTATAGCCCGGGCATTCCAGACAATATCCGGGATTCGATCCTCGCGGTCTTTAACCAGATGAATGAAAAAACAAGAAAGGTCTGGGAATTATTGTCTGTGCTGCCTACCCGTTTTGAATTAAAGTACCTGGAAATTATCCAGCCTTTCTATGCCGACGCAGTGGCCAATTGCATGGCAGCCAAGATCATAGTTGTCGAAAACCAAACCATATTTTTCAAACACGAATTGTATCGCCGTACTGTTGAAACGGCGTTGTCGCCGTTGGTGAGAGTGGAACTGCATAAACAAATACTCCATTTGTTTCTTAAACATTTTGAAGCCACCGGGGAAATTGAACGGATCATCCACCACGCAAAGAATGCCAATGAATATGGCACCGTAACCCAATACGCACCAGTCGCTGCTAAAAAAGCGGCGGCGCTCGGAGCACATATCGAGGCGGCGAAATTATTTTACACCGCCATTGAATATTACCCCGGCAACGATAAGAATGAACTGCTGGAATTATATGAATCCTATGCGTACGAATGCTACCTGACCAATCGGATGAAAGAAGCGATCATTTACCAGTGCAAGGCGCTGACAATTTGGAAAGATAGAAATGATCAGGAAAATATCGCCAACAGTCTTCGACTGCTCTCCAGGTTTTGGTGGTTTGAAGGAAATCATGCGGAAGCCGAATCATTTGCCCGGCGAGCAATAGAGCAGATTAATGAGGCTGCGCCTTCCAAAATTGTCGCAAGTGTTATGAGCAGCATGTCGCAATTAAAAATGCTGTCAGAAGAAACGGAGTCCTGCGTTTACTGGGGAGAAAAAGCGCAAAAGATGGCAAAGGAACTTGGAGAGGACGCCATTTATGCGCACGCCTCAATCAATTTGGGCACGCTGTATTTTTTGTCTTCCGATTCACGTCAAAAAGGCCTCGAATTATTGCAGGACAGCCTGGATATCTCGCTCAAAAAAGGTTTCCAGGAAAATATCGCACGAGCATATACCAATTTCAGCAGTGGATACATCGAGTTGAAAGAATATGAATCCGGGAATAAATATTTGGAAAAAGGGATCGCATATTGTGAAGCAAGAGATCTCGATTCCTGGACATCTTACATGATCTCATGGAAATCCCGGCTCCTTCTCGAAACCGGCAACTGGAATGAAGCGTTAAGAATCGCTGAGAATCTTATTAACGCGGAGGGACATGCGAGGATCATTCGCTGTTTCTCCTACCTCGTCGCCGGCACAGTAAAAATGCGGCGGGGCGACCTTATTTCGCGCGACCTTTTGATGGAAGCAAAATCCATTGCATTCGATGCCAATGAAATTCAAAGGATGGTTCCGGTGTGCAACGCCTTGCTCGAATATGAATGGCTTTATAGTCATTCCTTGATAACGGAGCAGGAACTGTCGGATTTCTCGAATAGATATTTGGACAACCCAAGGGCCAGTCACAACAAGGAGTTTGAATTTTGGCTCCATAAAGTAAGAGGAATAAATATCCGTGGCGAAGCCGTTGGAGGGCATCATACACCGCATCAGCCGGAAGATTATCTGAAACCTTTGTACTGGAAAAAAACCGGTTGCCCCTATATGCACGCCATGACGCTTTTTCTGGGAAATGATGAAGAAAAGCGCGAAGCAATCGCGATGGTGCAACGACTGGATGCAGACGTGGTCTATGATAAACTGAAGCAGGAAATGCGTGCGGAAGGCATTAAGAAAATCCCCAGGGGAATCAGAAAGACTACCATTGCAAATCCTGCACAGTTAACCGGCCGCGAAATGGACGTGCTCCAATTGTTGAGAGAAGGCATGCAGAATAAGGAAATTGCCGGCAAACTCTTTATTTCGGCGAAGACAGTTGACCATCATATATCCAATATACTCTTCAAACTCGAGGTCAGTTCCCGCGCAAAAGCAGTCATGGAAGCTACCGCACTCGGAATTCTAAAATAGGGAACCGGGAAATGGTAAAATAGGGAATTTCACTGCTATCATTCCCGTCATTTTGGTTGAGTTTTGTGTTATTCAATCAACAAAAATTTTTACCATGAAAAAGTTTGTAATAGAAAGAAACCTACCCGGTGCAGGAAATCTAACTCCCGACGAGTTGAGAGCAATTTCAAAAACTTCATGCGACACGCTGAATGAAATGGGCAAGCCTTACCATTGGATACAATCCTATATTACCGACGACAAAATTTATTGCGTTCATATCGCCGAAGACGAACAGACGGTGAGAGAGCATGCGAAACTGGGTAAATTTCCAATTAACACCGTTTCGGAAGTAAAGGCCATTATTGATCCTGTTAGCAGCAATGGGAAATAAGTAAATCAATACAATGTGCCGACATTAAACCTATAATAATCCTTTGAAGATCTGCGATGGACGGTTAATCGGGATACATGCTCAGGCTGGCAATTCATTTGCCAGCTTTTTTTATTCGTGTTTGGTAGTGTTGGGATGGAAGGTCGACCACGAATGCCAAAATTCCTGGTATGCCTGTACAGGCTTCAATGAAGTGCCTTGCAATTGCCCATTCGTGCAGGATCCTGCCATCGTCCATATCGAATTCGTGTTGAGATCTCTTAAACTGTCTCTTACTAACTCGAATTGCAAACTTTTTCCATTGACCATTCTGTTCAGCACATGAAATGAAGCCGTATCTGCTTCGAGCGTGATAAGGAGTGGCAGATCTCTCATTGAATCCTGGATTATTCTTTTCTGAACCAACTCATTCCAATCATAGGCTTTTGCCTCCTTTCCGTTAGCTACGCCAAGAACCCAGGACTTAAATTTCCAGGATGCCGAATCTCTTTTTTCAAGGCTGCTTTTCAGTGTGCCCCGGTCAAAATCGGCGAGATCGTTATAGTCTTCGTTGAACACAGTATCGCGTTGAAGTATAAGCGAATTTGGATATTCCTGCAACCATGTTGCCAGTTTGACCTGTCTGGAAGGGATTTCCCGGAGATAAGATCCGTTCAGGGGTCCGGCTATCGCGCCCCCTGTTTCCTGTCGCCACCAGCTTCGCGTTGATGAATCTTCGAACATGGCATTGAAATGATCCATGCCTACAAGCCTGAAAACTTCATTGTGACCATTGACCGTGGGGCTAAATGCTCTCCCGGTCCTGCATACTGTACAATAGGTAATCATGACAGGTATGTTGCCAATCGTATCCCTGACCTGGTGATGATAGCCGATCAGCTGAATCGGGTAAGCCTTCGCTTCTCCATTGATCTCGACTCCGATGATCAGTTTGTCGGTCGGAATTTTATTGTCTTTCGAACTGGCAAAGGTTTTTGTCCGGGGCTGGTAGAACATCTTATCGGCCTGGAACCGGAAATTAAATTTATAAAAGACAAAAACGTAAATTAGAATGCAGGCGCCAGATATGATTTTTGCCCAGCGGCCCGAATGCATGAATATGTTCCACAGCGGATAGGCAATCAGGGCAATCAACAATATCCTCAGCCATCCAATATTTTTATCCAGCCAATACGCAAATCCAATACTGTTGCTTCGCTGACTTCCGGGGAATGGCATGATATAATAAACGCGCAGGATTTCCGCGGCGAATAGTAGTAGTAAACCAATAATCAAAACGGCCTTTTTCATATCATGCGAATTAACCCTATGAAGATAAGCAAACAAATTATTGAACAAAATGATTTACGGATGGGCTTTCAGTCTCTATTTCCGGCGCTTTCCCTTGAATTTTCCGGCAAACGATTTGCATCCATCAACCGGCAGAATCATTAACTTATACGCATGGCGAGGTCGAACACGTCCATATATGCCGCATTGGTTTCCAACATAGTCATCGCTGTTGCAAAATTTATTGCCGGCGGCATTTCGCGCAGTTCGGCGATGATCTCCGAAGCGATTCATTCTTTGGTGGACTGCATCAATGAATTATTGCTGCTCCTTGGCATTCACAAGAGCAATAAAGAAAACGATAAATCTCATCCATTCGGTTATGGAAGAGAGTTATACTTCTGGTCATTTATCGTGTCCCTGCTCATTTTTGGCCTGGGCGCCGGGGTTTCGTTCTACCAGGGCATCATTCACCTGCTAAGGCCGGCGATGGCGGATCATCTTAAATTGAACTTTATGGTGCTCGGCATTGCATTCATTTCCGAGGGAAGTTCCTTTGTTATCGCGTGGAAGGCTTTTCGAAAAATCCGGGGCGATCAACCTTTCTGGCAGGCCATCCGCACCAGCAAAGATCCGACTACTTTCATGGTGCTGCTTGAAGACGGAGCCGCTGTCACAGGGATAATGATTGTTTTCATCTGCCTTTATTTCGGAGAAAAATATCAAAACCCCTATCTCGACGGAATCGCATCACTATGTATTGGCTTTTTGCTTTCGTTTATATCGGCCGTGCTTATGCGCGAAAGTCATAGTTTATTGATGGGAGAAGGGGTTTCGCAGGAGAGCGAAAGAGGAATAATAGGATTGGTGAAGCAGCAGAAGACGATTCAGAATGTCCATCGGATATTTTCCTTGTACGAAGCGCCGGAGGAAGTGCTGATCGTTCTGATCGTCAGCTTTAAAGACGGCCTGGATATCGACGAGATTACGAACGCTATTGACGAAATAAAGAAATTGATTCGTGCAAAATATCCGAAGATCAACTACATCCTGATCCAGCCCGAAGACGAAAGCCGGAAATCAGATGGCTTTGATAATTGAGTCATGCAAAATCTTAAATACCGGTAGAATCAGCTTTCTTCTTTATTGTGGCTATGCGCGAATTCAAATTCGAGTTCAGGATCAATATTCTTTTCTTCCACCTTTCTATCTTTCTCCATCAATTCCTCGTGATGCGCTTTTAGCCATTCCAACTGTTTTTTTCCATAGGATATCCGTGTAAATAAAACAAAGAGCACCGGCACAATAAAGATGGCGAGCGAAGTTGAAGCCAGCATGCCGCCAAGTACCGCAAACCCGATCGTGTTTCGTGCCACCGCTCCCGCCCCGGTTGCCAGCACCAGTGGCATGACGCCAAATATGAATGAGAGTGAAGTCATGATGATGGGACGAATGCGAAGCTTTACTGCATCGATTGTGGATTGCAGCAGCTCTTCCCCCCTGTCGACACGGAGCTTTGCAAATTCAACAATGAGGATGGCATTTTTTGCAGAAAGTCCGATCAGCGTAATGAGTCCGATTTGCGCATATACATTGTTAGTCAGCCTGGGAACAAGTGTTAGCGTAAGGATGGCTCCGAATGCACTTATGGGAAATGCAAGCATTACGGATAGCGGCACTGACCAACTCTCATACAATGCAGCCAAAAAAAGAAAAACAAAAATGATAGAGAAAAGAAAAATATAGACCGTAGTGGTTCCGGCCCTGATCTCTTCATAACTCAATCCTGAAAATTCGTAAGTATAACCCTGTGGAAGCACCTTGGCTGCCGTCTCTTTTAACGCTTCGATACCCTGACCGGTGCTATAGCCCGGCGGAGTTGACCCATCAACTTCTGCAGATCTGAATATATTGAAATGTGTAATCAACGGCGCAGTTTCGACGGGCTCATAATGAATAAGTGTGCTTAGGGGAACCATCGCGCTGTCCTGGTTGCGCACATAATATTTGTTCATATCGGCGATCAATGCGCGATAGGCAGTGTCTGCCTGCACTACAACATGATATGTTCTGTTGTAAAGCGTGAAATTGTTTACGAATAAACTGCCCATATAGGCTTGCATGGTATTGAATACGTCCGAAATGCTGACGCCGAGTTTCTGACATTTTTCACGGTCAACCGTGAGACTATAGCTTGGGGTATGTGCCGAGTAATAGCTGAATGCCGTCGAGATCGCAGGATTCTTATGTGCGGCAGCAATAAATTTTTTCACGACGCTTTCGAATGCGTGAATATCATCGTTGGTGTTCCCCTGCTGGATTTGCATGGCGAACCCCGAAGCCTGCCCTATTCCGCGAACAGGAGGCGGCGGTATAACGACAACATTCGCGTTCTTGAAATTGCCGGCAGCTATTCTTTTTCTCAATACATCCACAAGTGCCGGGATTTTCTCCTCAGGTTTTTTTCTTTGCTGCCAGGGTTTGAGCATGACGAATATGGTTCCATTATTACTGTTGGTACCCGAATTCAAAATATTCAGACCGGAAAGCGCCGCATAGTGATTTACTGCAGAATTCTCTCCAACAATTGCCATCAGTTTCGTAATCAATTCTACCGATTGAGTGACGGATGTTCCTTCCGGCATTTGATAAGTGACATACAGGCGGCCATCATCTTCGGGGGGAATGAATCCGGCTGGTTTTGTTTTAAAAAGAAAGAATGCACCAATAATGATACAGAGCAAGAGCACGACAATATATCGCGCACCTTTGATGCAGTGTTGCACGCCATTGGCATATTTATCTGTAAAGCGCGCAAAGCCTTTATTGAACGTCGCAAAAAATTTCTCGAAAATGTTCTTTTTTTTATCCGCATCATGAGGCCTCAGCAGCAATGAGCAAAGCGCCGGGGTCAAAGACAAAGCAGTAAAAGCGGAGAGGATTACGGAAATGGCGATGGTGATCGCAAACTGTTGATAGAGTCTCCCCACTATGCCCGGAATAAATCCTACCGGAACAAATACTGCCGCCAGGATCAGTGCGATTGCCACCACCGGTGCGGAAATGTCTTTCATCGCGCGGTATGTCGCTTCCCTTGGAGAAAGATGCTGCTCACTGATATAATGTTGGACGGCTTCCACCACAATAATGGCATCATCGACGACAATGCCGATGGCCAAAACAAAACCAAACATGGTGAGCGTGTTGATAGTAAATCCGAGCGGTATAAAAAAACAAAAAGTGCCGAGAATAGAAACCGGAATAGCAAGCAATGGAATAATCGTAGCGCGCAAACTCTGAAGAAAGAGCAACACGACAAGCGCCACCAGACCCAGGGCTTTTAGCAAGGTTGCCGCCACTTCATTGATTGACACTTTTATAATTGTCACAGATTCGAACGGTACTTTATAGTCAACATCGCTCGGAAATGATTTTTTGAGATCTGCCAGTGCCGCATATACGCGATTGGCGGTTTCAAGCGCATTGCTTCCCGGCGCCTGAAATATCAACAGGAAAGAAGATCTCTTGCCATCAACAAATGAATTGCTGCTGAATGTGAATTTTCCCAATTCCACTCTCGCGACATCTCTCAGATGAAGCAGTCTTCCCGTGAATTGAGCGCTGTCAGGCAGGTTCTTAATGATCACGTTTCCATATTCCGAAGCTTTTTGCAGCGAACCATTGGGAAGAACATTCAATTCAAATTCCTGCGAATTGCTCTGGGGTGGCGCGCCCACGGATCCTGCAGCGACATACACATTCTGCGCATTGAGTGCTGCGATCACATCTTTGGGCATTAATCCATAGGCGGCCATCTTATCAGGATTGAGCCAGATGCGCATAGAGAAATTATCTGTCCTTGCAGTGATGTCTCCCACTCCCGGTACACGTAACAGCGCGTCTTCAACAAACACATTGGTGTAATTGTCGAGGAAGGTAATATTATGTGTTCCCTTCGGAGAAAAGATGGCAACCATCATCAGCATGCTCGGATTCCTGGCGCGGACAGTCATTCCAAGTTTGCTGACTACGGCAGGGAGAAGCGGCGAAGCAATACCCACACGGTTCTGAACATTTAATGCGGCGATATGCACATTGGTGCCGATGTTGAAAGTCACGCTGACATTCATATTGCCCGAATTGGTGCTCGTGCTTTGCATATATTCCATTCCCGGCGTTCCGTTTACCTGCTCTTCAATGGGAATGGCTACTGTCTGCTCGACTGTTTGTGCATCAGCGCCTGTATATTGACCAGAGATAGAAACACCCGGTGGAGAAATATTCGGATATTGATCCACCGCAAGATTGAAAATACAGATCGTTCCGGAGATGATCAACACAATAGATATTACTATTGCCGTCACGGGTCTTTTTATGAATGTGTTTGCAATCATTGCTTTGCCGGTTGATCAGCGCCGGGCTGCGTTCCTGCCTGCATATCCCGTGCTTTCCTGATTTCAAATTCCAGTTCAGGATCAATATCCTGTTCTTCCACTTTTTTCGCCTTCTCCATAAACTCATCGTGATGTGCCCGCAGGTATTCCAACTTTTTCTTACCATAGGAAACCCGCGTAATTACGACAAACAACACCGGCACGATAAAAATGGCAAGCGAAGAAGCGGCCAGCATGCCGCCCAAAACGGTGAGACCGATAGTCCTCCTCGCCACTGCGCCGGCGCCCGAAGCAAAAACCAGCGGAAGTACGCCCAAAATAAATGCCATCGACGTCATAACTATCGGACGCAGACGAAGACTCACTGCTTCCAGTGTGGATGCAATTAATTCTTCTCCCCTGTCCACTCTTATTTTCGCAAATTCAACGATAAGGATCGCATTTTTTGCGGCCAGGCCAATGAGCGTGATGAGGCCGATTTGCGCATATACATTGTCGGTAAGACTGGGTACAAGAAATAGAGCCAGAATGGCTCCAAATGCACCGACCGGTACAGCAAGCAAAACCGAAAACGGCACCGACCAGCTCTCGTACAATGCTGCCAGGAAAAGAAAAACAAAGGTGATGGAGAAAAGAAAAATATAAACCGTGGTAGAACCTGCCCGTATTTCTTCGTAGCTCATTCCCGAAAATTCGAAGGTATACCCTTGTGGAAGTGTTTCGGCCGCTACGTCTGACAACGCATCAATGGCATCAGAACTGCTGTATCCGGGCGATGAAATTCCATCGATCTCGGCAGACCTGAAAATGTTGAAATGCGAAATGAGCGGCGCACTTTCGGTGGGATGATAACTTATCAAAGTACCAAGGGGAAGCATATTCCCTGCCTGGTTGCGCACATAATATTTATCCATATCGGAGATCACACCGCGAAAAACCGTATCGGCCTGTACCACCACATGGAAAGTGCGGTTATAGGCCGTAAAATCGTTAATGTATAGGCTCCCCATAAAAGCCTGTATCGTCGTAAAAACATCGCCGACATTGACGCCAAGTTTTTCACATTTTTCGCGGTCGACGGTCAGATTGTAGGCGGGCGTATGGGCAGAATAAAAACTATAGGCATTCGAAATTGCGGGGTTGCGATTAGCCGCCGTGATAAATTTGTTGACCACATTTTCAAACGTGTGCAGGTCATCGTTAGTGGCGCGTTGTTCGATTTGAACGTTAAAACCAACGCTGGCGCCGATACCAGGGATCGGAGAGGGCTGGAATACTTCGACATTGGCATTACGTATACCCGCATCGCTCACCTTGTTCCTGATCACGTCTAAGATTCCCGGCACTTTTTCGCCCGGTTTTTTCCGGTCTTCCCAGGGCTGCAACTGGCAGAATACCGTACCGCAATTCGAATTGGTGGCATTCGTGACGACATTGAGGCCCGACAGCGCCGCATAATGTGCAACACCCGGCGTATGGGCAACAACATCCATCAGTTTTCTCATTACTTCTACGGATTGTGCAGTAGAAGAAGCAGGTGGCAATTGAAAGGTGACATAAACATTTCCATCATCTTCAGATGGAATAAATCCTGTGGGCTTGCTTCTGAATAAAAAAAATGCTCCGGCGCATACACAAAGGAGCAGTATGATAATATACCGGGAACCCTGAATCGATCTTCTTACACCATTGGAGTAACTGGCGGTCAAACGCTGGAACCATTCGTTATAGGTATAGAAGATCTTGTTGATGCCGCGTGCATCTTTTTTTATCCTGGTAGGCTTCAATAACAAAGAGCAGAGGGCAGGCGTAAGTGAAAGAGCGATGAATGCTGAAATGATGACTGATATGGCGATAGTAATTGCAAATTGCTGATACAGTCTTCCAACGATTCCCGGAATGAAGCCCACAGGAACAAAAACTGCAGCGAGTATCAACGCAATGGCCACCACGGGAGCGGAAATGTCCTTCATTGCCCGGTAAGTGGCTTCTTTTGCCGTCATCTTTTGTTCGTCGATATAATGTTGTACAGCTTCAACGACAATGATGGCATCATCTACCACGATGCCGATAGCCAGCACAAAACCAAACATTGTCAGTGTATTGATCGTAAATCCAAGCGGTATAAAAAAACAAAATGTGCCGACAATCGAAACGGGTATTGCCAGCACAGGGATCAGCGTGGATCTTAAATTTTGCAGAAAGAGAAAGACGACGATCGCCACCAGTCCAAGTGTAGCGAGCAGGGTAAACACAACATCCTTCATCGACACTTTGACAACGGTCACGGATTCAAACGGGACCGAATAAGCGACATCGGCAGGAAAGAATTGTTTCAATTGTTCAAGTTCCTTGTAAATACCGTTGGCGGTCCTCAGGGCATTACTGCCGGGCGCCTGGTAAATTTGGAGATATGAAGCCCGTTTCCCATCTACAAAAGAGTTGCTGGAAAAAGTAAATTTTCCTAATTCTACCCTTGCAACGTCTTTGAGATAAACCAGTTCGCCGCTGGCAGGAATCGTTTTGACTATGATGTTTTGAAATTCGGATACTTTGCTGAGCCTGCCGTTGACCAAAATACCAATCTCGAATACCTGAGTTTTTTCCTGGGGTGGAACGCCTGCGGATCCTGCTGCTACCTGCACATTTTGTGCATTTAAAGCATTGATGATATCCTGAGGTGTAATGTTGTAAGCAGCCATTTTCTCCGGATTCATCCAGACGCGCATGCTGAAATCGTCCGTAAATCTTGTGATAGTACCGACGCCGGGAACGCGCAGAAGGGCGTCCTGCACAAATATGTTCGTGTAATTATCCAGGAATGTAATGCTGTGTGTACTGCGTGGAGCATAGATCGCCACCATCATCAACATACTTGGATTGACCGCTCTAACGGTAATGCCCAACCGGCTTGCAACTGCGGGCAGAAGTGGCGTGGCAATGCTCACGCGATTCTGCACATCGAGGGTCGCCACATCGATGTTCGTTCCGATGTTGAAGGTCACGTTCTGCTGCATCTGCCCGTTGTTGGTGCTATTGCTTTGCATGTACTCCATGCCGGGCGTTCCGTTGACCTGTTGCTCGATCGGTGTGGCGACTGTCTGCTCCACGGTTTGTGCATCGGCGCCTGTAAACTGACCGGAGACCTGGACGATCGGCGGCGTGATATCGGGATATTGGTCGATCGGCAGGACAACAATACAAATCACCCCTGTAATGACCAGCACTATGGAAATCACCATTGCTGTCACCGGTCTTTTGATAAACGTACTCGCGATCATAAATTTCCCTCAGACAAAATCTTACTGATTATTTTTTCCCAAAGCTTTCTTACCTCCCGGAGGCTGCTGTTCGGCCACCGAAGGACTCGCGGTTGTAATTTCAGATCCGTCGTGCAACGCCTGCACCCCGTCTACAATAACTTTGTCACCCGCCTCAAGACCCGATTGGATAATTATTCCGGCACCGATGGATTGCCCCGTCTGTACGCGCACTTGAAATGCGCGAAGCTTTGCAGTTGCAGCACTGTCCGAATTTGATTTCTTTCCCGCCGAATCTGCAAGGATGGTGTCTTTGGCAAGAAATACGAAATACTCTCCCATTTGCTCAACGATTGCCTTGCCGGGAATAACGATCTGGGGAGAAGTTTCCTGGTTATGCACCCTGACCACACAACTCATCCCCGGACGCAGTTCATAATGTGGATTCGAAAAAACCAATCTTACTCTGATCGTCCCCGTTTGAGGGTCCACGGCTCTGTCGACAACTGTTATCTGTCCTGTATACGTGTAAATTTTATGGTTGGGAAGAACTACGGTAAATAAAGAATCTATTTTGTGCTGGACATGCCCTTGCAATTCCTGGTAGTGACCCAGTTGCGCCTCGTTGATCACAAAATCGACGGCCATCGGGTTATCAGTCGAAACTGTATTCAAGATTGTAGTTCCCACGCTTACCATGTTTCCCAATTTCACCTGGCTGAAACCAATGGTCCCGTCGAAGGGTGCACGGATAATAGAAAAAGTAAGATTAGTTGCGGCAGTCTTTACTGCCTGTTCGCCCGCCTGTACTTCGTTGTTTGCATTCTGTAGGGCAATGAAAGCGTGGTCGGCAACCTGTTTTGCAACTGCATTATGGGAAAGGAGATATTGGTACCTGTCGGCATCCTGCTGGGCCTGTGTTTTATTTCCTTGTGCGACTTTCAAATTTGCCTGCGCCTGGTCGTAAGCCGCTTTGTACAGCCGTTCATCGATCTCATATAATTTCTGCCCCTTTTGTACATGCGTTCCTTCCGTGAAATAAATAGCTGTGACATAACCCTGCACCTGCGGACGAATATCGACCTGGCTCAAAGCCTGTGTGGTAGCGGGGAAATTATCGTAATACAATACCGGCCTCGTCTGAACTGAGATAACATTTACGGGAACCGGTCCCTGTCGCGGCGCGGGTTTTTGTTTGCACGATAGCAAGGCCATGCACAACAAATTGGTGATTCCAAAAATCAGCCTGATAATATTTTTCATTCCATCCTTCTTTATTTTTTAACGATGATGATGCCCATGGATTTTTCCAGGTCGATCTTGCTCGACAAAACCTGGAACAATGCATTTAAATAATTTATTTCCGAATTGATCAGGTTGGATTCAGCCGTTATCACATTCAGATAGGCAACGACGCCCTGCTGATATTGGAGATATACGATGTCGTAAGTTTTCCTGGCGAGGCTCACATTTTCCTTCATCGCATTCATATTATAAAGGTTGCCCCGGTAACTGGCCATCGCGGAAGTGTATTCTTCGTAAATCCGCGAGCGCAGCGCAACTTCATCCCAATCCAGCAATTGAGCCTGCAACTTCGCTTTTCGCAAATTCTGTGTCCTGGAGAAACCGGTAAAAATCGGCATGCTTAACGACAGGCCAACGTACGAATAGGGATATGCGTTAGACAACAGCGCGCCCAGTGCATCGCTTTGAAAGGGGTAATTATAGTAAAAGAAGCCGCTCAGAGTAGGCAGCCAGGATGTGCGGTAATAATGAATATACTGGTCCTGCAGACGCTTCGAAGTTTGCAGTTGCTGGTATTCAATCCGCTTTTCATATTGCAGTTGCAAGGTAGTGTCCAGCGAAATTTCCTGGGCCATCTGCGCGGTATCAAAACTGACATTGAACTGCTGTTCCGGCGGAAAACCCATAACACGTTTCAATGTTGCATATTCGGGAATGACGTTTTCTGTTGCCTGTCTGAGTTGTGCTTTGGAATTATTCAATGAAATCGCAGCCTCGTCATAATCGGTCTCATCTACTACTCCGCCAACATATTGGTGGTAGGCGTCGTGCAGGTTCTTTTCCAGCCGGGAAGTGTCTTCCTTCAACACATCGATCTGTTCCAGGGTGAGCAACAGGTTGTAAAAGCTCTGGCTGACGGTTGCGACGACATTGATTTTTGTACTGTCGGTTACCTGTTCAGCCGCCTCGACATAATAGCGTGCGGATCTGCTCGCGAGTAACAATACGGGGCTGAAAATCGCCTGGGAAACTGAGAGCACGGGGTCGAATGTGTTGATAACACCGGACCGTTGTTCACTGATTACACCATTCGAGTTCTTTACAAATGCGGTCGGCAAAGCAACGTAGTGTGTTGCCGTCGCGGAGGCGTTCACCTGCGGCCACCAGCCCGAAACATTGATCCTGTTGGTAGCGTGGGCAATGTCGACGCCGATCAATGCCTGGCGCAGCGCCGGTTGATGGTCCATTGCATAATCGATGCACTGATCCAGCGTCAGCAACTGTGCCGAATCATTTTTGACTGCCTGCGCGCTGCATGAAAACGACAGACAAATAATGCCTGCGGCTGATACAGCACTTCTTAATAATCCTTTCATCTGCGAATGTGTTAGTTGCCCGGTATATAGGTCAATCCTGAGCCATGAAATTCCAATGCAAATATTTTTCCAGCCATGCGGAGCCGGGCATCAGCACTTTCCGAAATTGGGTGTTTGGTGGTTAGCGGGAATAATTGTTCAGCAGGAGTCTACAGATTCAATGGGGAGTTCGATAGGTTAGCAGCAAAGATTAGGCAAATTGCGATGATTCCGGAACTTTTTCTTGACTGAAGGAATAATTATCGGTTGGCCGGACGAGCATTCAATGTTGCCGGATCATCGCCAATTCTCATGGCATGAAAAAATTTACGGGTAAAATAAAGGGCTTCAGTGACCTATGGTCCGGCAAAATTTCATTTTCCTATCTGATGTAATCATCTAACTTTAAGGACTAACTGAATTTTTCCTCAACAATCCCAACATGGCAAAAAGAACGATCCTTTTTATACATGGACTATGGATCCATGCTTCATCCTGGGCAGAATGGATGAAATTTTTTAATGATAATGGCTATGAGACCTTGAATCCCGGCTGGCCCGGTGATTTGCCTACCGTCGCTGAATGTAGAAATAATCCCGGCTCGATTGCCAACAAGGGCGTGAAAGAAATTGCGGGCCAGTACCAAAAAATTGCGGCCGGACTTGCAGAGCTTCCCATTATCATCGGACATTCTTTTGGAGGTTTGCTCACGCAGATACTGATGGGCCGGGGTGCAGGCGCAGCGGGCATTGCAATAGACCCTGCGCCGATGAAAGGTGTTTGGCAACTTCCATTTTCTGCGCTCAAAGCTTCATTTCCCGTGCTGGGCAATCCTTTCAATCTTAAAAAAGCGGTATCACTTACGTTTGACCAATTCCGTTATGGATTTGCCAATGCAATTCCTGAAGATGAAGGCAAAGAAATCTTTGACAAGTGGACCATCCCCGCTCCTGCACGACCATTGTTCCAGGCAGCTACGGCAAGTTTTGCCGGAACCGAAACCCAGGTAAATACCTCGAATACTACAAGAGGACCGGTGTTGATCACTGGCGGCGGAAAGGACCATATTGCGCCACCTGTCCTGGGTAAGGCGTCTCAAAAAAAATACAATAGCATTGTTGTTACGGATTTTCAATTGTTTCCTGATCGTGGCCACTCATTGATCCTGGATCATGGCTGGAAGGACGTTGCCGCTTTTTCATTGGAATGGCTCAGGAAAAACGGATTCTGACTTTGAAATTTGCCTCAGTGCATTTAAAGGAGAATTGATTGATCTGGCAGCGATATTCAATCGTTCAGCAACTGGTATCTTGGCTGAACAAGATCTCCTGCTTCGCTTGTTTTTATTTTTCGGAGAAGAAGATGGGGAATCATGACAATCATCAAAATCCGGATACAACGTACCGACGCTTCCGCTTTTATCTTTTGCAAATCCATCGAGTGAAATAGTAACACGGGTATTATAGCCAAGCCAATGATTTAGATAAATTTTGATGATTGTCATATTAAAAAACGTCAATGGGGAATTCCTTCCACAACATTTAAACACCTGTGCATTAACGATAATTAACGTAAGAAAGCAACAATCGCTCAATTGTTATTTATTTGTTACGGCGCTGAATCTCAGTCCGAAAATCTGATTTCTCAGGGTGCAGGATTAATTTTATTTTAAACTGAAGGAGATTTTATCAGGCATAATATTCGCCCCTTATGGTCATGGTCGCTAAAAAAATTCAATTCCTTTCTGTCCTCACTGATGCATATAAAGAATTTAGAAAGAATGATCCCCTGCGTATGGCGGGAGCTACTTCTTTCTTTGCAACATTTGCTTTGCCGGCGATCCTGATAATCCTTATTCAAATTTTCGGAGTTTTTGTAAGTCCGCGGTATATGACGAGTCAACTCATGGACAACCTGGGGGAAATGTTCGGAGTCAATACTGCCAGGGAATTGCACCGGACCTTGCATAACGTGCGTCATTTGGCGACGACATGGTGGATTGCCGGTGGAGGATTTCTTTTCCTGATTTTCGTCGCTACAACATTATTCAAAGTGATCAAAGATTCTTTGAATCAGCTTTGGAATATTAAGGTCGAAGATCATGCAGGGATTGTCTTCAATCTCCTTAACCGCGCAAAATCGTTTGTTGCAATATTGTTGGCGGGTGTATTGTTTATGGGAGTTCTGCTGGCGGAGTTCCTGACCGATTTTTCAAATCAGACTTTTTTAGGAGCGCATTATTTTTCTATTTCGAATCTGATAAGGAATATGGTAGCGATGCTTGTTGTTTCGCTATGGTTTGCTGTGTTGTTCAAATATCTTCCCGACGGTCGGCCAAAATGGAAGATTGCGCTTGGTGGCGGATTGTTAACCGGAGTGATGTTGATCCTGGGAAAGCTATTATTACAATGGCTGCTGACGTATAGCAACATGCAAACCATCTACGGCGCATCGACGTCTTCAGTGCTTCTGCTACTGTTTGTCTTCTATTGTTCATTCATATTTTATTACGGGGCCTGTTTTACCAAAGCATTGTCGGATCATCTTCATCAGCCGATTGAGGCGGGAAGGCATGCGGTGAAATACAAATTATCAGAGATAAAACAGGGGAAAGCGGGTTGAAATGTAAATGCATTCACGTGTCCTACACCTAGGTGTAGGACGAGTTGGTGTGTTTCGATTATGATCGTGCAAAAAACAAAGATTATTGGGGATTTTCTTCAGATTTTAGGATTTAAAACTTCATTGCGCACGTGTCCTACACCTAGGTGTAGGACACGGAGTGGAATTTTCCTTATCTCAAAATCATTCCTTTATCAGCCCGCCAACCGGCTCTTTCCAAAATCCCAACTTTTCCGATACCGGGTGTTTTTCTTCCTTACAAATATGATATTGCCTGGAAATTTCACGTGTCCTACACCTAGGTGTAGGACACGTGGAGTCATCTTACATAATGCAAGGCAATTTCACCATTTTGAAATTGCTGCGTGGCCAGAAGCTTAAGCTTTGAAGTATTGTTGAGTGGAGCAAACAAGGGAATCCCCTTTCCAAAAATTGAAGGATTGATAAAGATCCAATAGTCATCAATCATATCTGCATTCATCAACAGCTGAGCTACGGCAGGACTTCCAAATATCAATATGCTTTGGCCTGGCTCATTTTTGATGCGCAAAACTTCTGCAACGATATTTAAGCTGATGATTTTGGTATTGCCTGGCGCCGTCTTCAGGGTTTTTGAAATAACAATTTTGTCTGCACGGTTATACCAGTTGGAATAGGCAATCTCGCCTGGGCTTGCGCCAGGCTTATCCTTTGCCGTTGGCCAGGCACCATTAATGAGTTCGTAGGATTTTCTACCGAACAAGGCAGCATCGGCATCTTCGGTCAACTTGCAGACGAATTCAAGATTTTCTTCGCTTGCATCAAATCCACTCAGTTCGCCTTCCGGGCTCGCGACATATCCGTCCAACGAAGTATGAACGACCAGGATCAGTTTTCTCATCGCAAATATTTATGGCGTGATCAATTCTTAAATTAATAAATATGAAGCAAATTCAGGAAAATCGCCGGCCCATTCATCACAAAAAGCAAAACCAGGGGAATTGACTCGATCATGCACAACCCGCGGACATCTTAATAGAGATAGATATCAGGTGCAGAAAATAAAAGGCGGGAATATTCATTTCAATCGCAAAATCTTCTCTACAATAATTACGGCCATGGTCAGAAAAGGAACGATAAGGCCGACGACAAATAGTTTATGCGTCACCTTGTAATACCGCAAATAGTCTTCTTCAGGATAATCAATCCGGAGGATCCTGTAGATAACAATGATCAGGAGGGCAATACAAACGGAGAGGCCGATTCCAATTTCGTAATCATACCGGCGGTCTCCTTTAAATGCAACTCCAGACCATACTTGGATATAATTCAAAATGAATCCAAGCAAAATACCTGACGCGGTTACCACCGGTTGACGAAATGGTTGGAGCCTGTCGGCCATCTAGAGATATTTTTTGCGGACCTGCAACCTGTCTTGCCTTATTGCATAAACACAAAGCCCAATTGGAAGCCAAGATTGGAAAGGCCATCAATTTTAAATGTGGACTGTTTATTGGTTGCATAGCTATATCGCGCGCCCAGGAGTATACCAAAACCGGAGTGCGGGTCAGGTTTCACGATCGCTCCAATTTCAGGCCTGATCAGGAACCCCCAGTTTTCATCCTGGCTCACGTAGGTATTGTAATAAATCTTCTGCTCGCTATAGTTTGCCCCAATTGCAAGACCTGCATATGGTTTTACATGTTTGCCGGCGTCAAAATAATGATGGATATTGACGGCCATCGGCAATGTATAGATGTAAGTATAGAGATCGGTAGTGACAGCACCATTCTGGATGTGATAGGTCTGCCTCGGCACATATTGGTAGAATCCATTAAATGACACTTCAAATCCTGCGGTGAGATTCTCTTTGAGCTGGTGCCGGTAATCAAATTCAAATCCCTCCAGACTAGTCTTACTCACAAAGGAATTGTTGATGGGAACGTTTACGTCCCATGAAAATCCGATCATGTAGCGAAAGGGATAATCAGGATGCTGTGCCTTCGCCGTACTGATCGCCAGCAAAGCGCCAAAAATTAAGATGAATGATTTACGAAACATTTCAATTCCTATTTAAAATGATTAGATTAATGCGCACTTACATAGGGTGATTGTATGAACGCCTGGTCGATAGAATTCAAAGCATTCTGCAAATTGGTCGACGACGAACCAAGTGCTCCTCCATTCCAGTTCGTCCATATAACATTCAATTTCTGTTCGGCGGCATCTACATTTTTCAAATCGACCAATTCGATGACCAGGGAACCTGTTTTATAAACGTAGGTTGGATAATAAGGCGGGTAAGTCGGATACCAGCCGCAATAGTACCAATAGCATCCTCCCCAGCCAGGATAACCCCACCAGGATCCCGGATACCAGCCAGTAACAATCGTGACTTCTTTAAGAGCAGTTACGGAAACGCCAAGGTCGGCCTGGTGATTATTCGTCACATTGTTATACCCTCTCGCCTCAAGATGGGTTTTGATACTTGCCAAAATCTGATCGCCATACTGGGGATCCAAAATCGTATCTGCGGCATTGGATGTGATGAGTCCTACATAGGGCGGCAATACAAAAGTGCTGTAGCTCTTGAAATCTGCCTTGTCATCGAAATTCGTAACGACGACAAAATCGCTTGAGAGCTGCGATGTGTCCGGCGATTTGTAACATCCTGCCAGGAGTAAGCCTGCAATTAAAAATGAGATAATCCGATTCATAGTAAAGTATATTGATAAAGACTAAAAACGATTTTGTTAAGCCCGCGGCGTCCATTAAAATCTTTTCAACCTTCTTTGAAACACCGTGGAAGGCCATCCGCCAATTATAGCAAATGAAACAACTTGATATCCACCAGTTCACCCTGCATACTGCTGACCATCGATCCCAGCGTATCGTAAGCGCCCTCCAGCACCTGAAATTCCTGCGAATTCAAAAAATTGGAAAGCACTTTCGCCGAAGACCATAAAGAAAAAAAATGATAGTATCCATGCCGCATATGGTCGATTGATAAACTGTGATCAAGGCATTCATGAGGCAACTGGGCGAATACGAATTTGAATGTCTGTTCAAATTCTTTCCGCTTATTTTCCGGAATGTAGCCGGTCAGTTTAAGAAAATAACTCTTCTCTACCATACGTCAAAGCCAGGAATAGATAGCTTATCAAATATAATCTTCAGGCATAAAGTGCCGAAGATTTTACCGTATAATACAGGTTACATCAAACGACGTGAGCATGCCTTTTTTGAATCCTAAGCAAGTTACCCTTGATCACACTGCAGAGGCAACCGGGACAAGATGAAGACTCTTGTGCCAGTTTCTATTCAGCTCTGATATTCGATCGATCGCAGAGTGGCAAATTTCATCCTGTATCTCAAACTGATTTGATTTGTTGAGTTTTCGCTCAAAGGTTTCGCACCATAATTGTTTGTAGGAACTGCATTCAATAAGTTGAACGCAAACACGCATTTTATCCTTTACAAATTGTGCAACCCCGGTTAATACGTGGCTGAAACCAACGGCATTTCCAAGTTCCTTAATATCCTGGTGTCTTTCAGCAAAATTTTTGGCTGCCTGGTAAGCAATCACCGACACCTGGCCAAAATGCGAAAGCGCTGCGCTCATTTCCATGCATAAATTCTCTGCGAAGAATTTGACGCCTTCGTCATTTGCAGGGCAAATAAGTGGAAAGACTGCCAAACTCAGATTTTCGTCAATGAAGACATCAGGCACTGAAGCAAAAGAGCTCACTTGCTTTGCGGGCTCGCAGGAGCGGCGGCTGAAAAAGGGCACATATTTGCCTTTTGGAATGGTGATGACGAAAGGCTCATTTATTCCCTTTCCTTCGTAATAGGCGTTCAATGCGCGCCTGAGCCGGCCGGCATGTATGCGAACGATGCCATTTTGCTGCGGATTGAAATGAACAGATTTCTGAAGGACCTGCAGCGCGATAGTATATTCCTTCAGACAATTAGAGCGGCCCTGTAAAGTCTCCTGAACGATGAAAGTTAAAAATCTTTTGAGAATATCAGATTCCGCGAATTGAGTAGCTGCGCAAATCCTTTCCAATTGCTGTCCGATCTCTTCAGGGCTGAATGACGATTCAAGCCCTGGATAATCAAAATTTTCCATAGCGAAGTTTTTTTGGTTAGAAATTGATACTGCAGAGCCCTAAACTTGTATCGAATTCAGTGTGTAGGATTGTCGAGGCCGGGATGAAGATTGACTTATTGAAAGTATCCGGCGTTTAATATTTTCAATAAGCATGCCGGAAATATCAAACAATTTTGCAAACGCATAATAGTCTGTCGATCAGTGTCAGATAAAAATATCGCTACAGAAAACACTTACAAAAATGCAATCGCGCCTCTCAGTAATTCGCGAGGGTCTCGAAATATCGATAGCAAAATTTCGTCAATCAGATTAATAAATTATGAACAGGCAGGAATCGCGCGAATGTATCCTGCACAATTTCTCTTATTCTGTTTTTGCATCATAAATTCTGCGCTAAATGATTTCCCTGCGTTCGATATTGAGTTTTTTCATTTTCGAACGAAGCGTACTGGGGTGAAGCCCCAGGCGTATTGCAGCGCCGTCGGCGCCGTTGATTTTGCCATGACAGTCCTGGAGTATTTTAAGAATATGCGCCTTCTCAACATCTAGTATCAGATCATTTTCTTCGTGGTCCTCGGAAATAATTTCGGCGTCATTTTGCCAGTCACAGCGCAAAGTCGGAGGAGAACTAATGATTATGGACCGCTCGATCAGGTTTCTTAGTTCTCTTATATTACCGGGCCACGAATACTCGGTAAGTCTGGTCATTTCGGCCTTGGAAATTTCAGTGATGGTTTTCCCATGCTGCTCCGAATAGAATTTCACGTAGTGCCTCACCAGCAACGGGATATCCCCTTTTCGCTTCCTCAGTGAGGGGATAGTAATCGGAAAAACATTGAGACGGTAAAAAAGATCTTCGCGGAAATGACCGGATTTCACTTCCCACTGGAGATTCCGGTTAGTTGCAGCAATAATGCGAACATCGACCTTGATGACGTTTTGACTTCCGATCCTTTCCAGTTCGCCACTCTGCAAAACCCTTAACAACTTTGATTGTAGTGTAATCGGCAACTCGCCAATTTCGTCAAGGAAAATCGTGCCCCCGTCTGCAAGTTCAAATTTACCCTTGCGTGTGCTCACTGCGCCTGTAAAGGACCCTTTTTCATGACCAAACAATTCGCTCTCGATCAATTCTGAGGGCAGTGCTGCGCAATTGACTTTAATAAATGGCTTATCTGCCCTATAGCTTTTTTTCTGGATGAGTGTAGCAAACAGTTCTTTTCCTGAACCCGTTTCTCCCAGCAATAAAACGCCGGCATTTGTTCCCGCCACCTGTTTTGATTTCTGAATCGCATAAAGTAATGCATCACTTTGACCAACAATGTCTTCTTCAAACTGATCTTCAAATTTTTCGCCTTTTAGCGCCAGGTTTTCTTTCTCCAGTTCTTCCTTTAACTTCTGTACTTCCACGAAAGCTTTTAATTGTTCGGTGTTGTCCATTCCGATTCCCATCATCCCGATCACTAAATCATCAGCATCGTAAGAAAAGACATTGGTCCAGTTTATTTGCAACTGTTCGTTGCCCCTGCCCCGAAGGGAAGTTGTGAATTGAGATAACATTTTTTCCTCTTTCAGGGATTCCCGGTAATTGGCTTTTAAATATTCTTTTTCGTTCGCCAGGGCAAACTCGTCGAACCAGTTCTTACCCAACAATTGATTTTCGAGATCAAAGCCCAACTTCTTAACTGCATATGGATTTATATAGCGAATGCTGCCGGCCGTGTCCAATTCGATGATGACCAGGTGCATATTTTGAACCAGCGTATTCCATCGCATGTCGCGCCAATGCAGGGCTTTTTCAAGTTGATATTTGCCGCGCGTCGAAGCCTGTAGCCGGATGCTCATGATGACAATAAAAGCAACGAGGTTGAGATGGAGGGGAAAAAATGATTTAGCATTCAATAAGTTTCCCAAAAAATTACCTGAAACCTGGTTAATTGTGGAAAGCAGGAGCAGAACGCCATAAATCATCATGGCGGAAATAAGCCAACGTCCTTCGGAAATCCTGTTCGTCCTAATTTGTGAGTAGGCAGCCACAATCCCATTATAGAAGATGAGGGCCAGCGCGAGTCTCGAAATATAAAACCATTGCGTCCTGTCATGCAGTTCAAAAAGCATGGAGACATACGCAACAACAAGGCATAATTCAATCGTATATGTGATGGCCCGCATCCTTTTTCCGCTATATGCTTCGAAAAACCAGGGCAGTAACCCGTAATAGAGCCAGATAAATATCCGCTTGATCTCGATAGATACCGGATAAGGTGCTTCATCGCTCAGGATGAATCCTTGCGGTGGCAGTATGAGGAAAATAAATGCAGAAAGTGAAAGCAATCCAAACAAAATATCTGCTTTCTCCCCGTCTTTTGACAGACCTGAAATTAAATGCAGTATTCCAGAAAGTGCAGCAATGCCGGCCGTGACCAGGGCTAGGCCCGTGTAAATAGAGATCATTAATAATGGGATTTAATGTCAACCTAAACAGGCGAGCTACAGTCAGCAGTTTCGGAGAGTACAGACTTAATTGACAGTCTGATAAATGTATATAGTAAGTTAGATAAATATTTGGTATCTGGCAATATTAAGTTTCGGCATTAAACAGGCAGAGATGATTATTAAGATATCGGATAGTAAGACCAATTTCCGGGCATAAGCAAGTAAGATGTGGGCCCAAATATAATTTTGAATGAAAGTGAGTCCCGGAATGATGCCGGCAGTTTCTTGCAATGATTTTGGGAAGATTTATCGTCTGACGTCCTGCAGGATCTCCTTTTCCAGTTCCTGAATGAGTTCTTTGTAATCTTCGATGGTTTGCAGTGCTTCATCCTGCGAACGTTCGGACTCTTTCAGGTACTTCACGCAGCTCAGGTAATCAAAACAGAGCGTCTGAAATTCTGCGTCCTGCTCATACAACTCTTCTATCCTTGACTTGTAGCCAGGAAATTTGTCAATGATTGCTCGTAATAGTTGGCTGAACTCTTTCATAATTCATCCGGAATGCAAGTGATTAGCAAAATGCAAATTTCCCGGTGCGAACGGAAAACCGGAATCTTTTCCAAGGGCGGATGGAACCAATTCGTCAATTCGCATCACCAGTGCCTGAAGATGGCGTTGGAGCAGGCGTCGGTGTTTCATCTTTTGCGTGAATAGCTTCCCACTGGCGAACTTTCACTCTCGCTGCATTAAATAACCGGGCGTAATTTCCTTTCGCCAGTTTCTGCTTTGCTTCCGGCGTTAACAGCTTAAAGAGTGGTGCATACATGTTCCAAACTTTGAGATATTTTTCCTGCGATGCAGGAGCGACTTCGTCTGTGCCAAAAAGAAACCGATCGGGGAACTTGTTGATCAGATCAGCAACAGCTTTTGTGGTTTCCGGGGAAGACACAACATATTTAGCTACTTCATCCCAGGAGATATCGATATTGACATGACTGAGTTTCGGATCGCTCAACGCATAGTTGACGATCAATATCTGTTCCTGGATGGGATGTACGACCCTTCCCAATCCGCAATGTGCCCAGATGATTGTCGTGTTGGGATGACGCCTGAACAGGTCACCGATCTGTTTAAGAAGATATGGTTCCTGCCCCTCCTTTGGATATGGCATGTCAATATCGCTGTGCATAAGCACGACCAAACCAATTTCGCCGGCGACGTCAAAGATGCGGTCAAGTGCAGGATTGATGAGGGAAGCCTTCTCGCCCGCAACCTTCGCTGAAACAAATTCTTTGTGAATGGTAAATTCTCCGATGCCCGAAAAAACTCCGGGGAATAATTTCAGTACTCTCTTGATATGGTCGGCTGCATACATATCCGCAGGATTAAATCCTGTGATCATCGGATCAAATCTTTGTTTTTCCTCTTTCGTCAGAGACAAATAGGTCATCGCGATATATGCATCGGTAAATGAATAGTAATAAAGCGGGGCATCACTGGCCAGGTAATAATTCGGCGCAAAATCCCCGCTGTTCTGGTAAGACCATTGTTGTTGCAATGGAATGCCGAATAAAGTGGAGCGTCCGCATTTGGTACCCATGACGGAAAGAAATTTATGAATGCCGATGCCCTCCTGTATATAGTTGGTAAGATGAAAATGGGAATCATAAAACCATGAAGTATCGTTCTGCGCATAAGAACGGGTGCAAATTCCCGGCAGCAATATAACAGCAACCAATATGCGCATTAAAAACCGCCGCGATACGGCTGTCTTAGCTGAATGCATTTCGATTTTCATAATCTAAGTTTAAGAAATGCCGTGGCACCAATGCCGGACGGCATTTTAACCATAAACAACTGCAAAATCATAGAAGAATATCAGTGCCAATCGTGACCGTCGTTCCAGTCTGTCCAGCCGTATACAAACCAAATGTACCACCGGCAGAACTTTTATATACGTAATGAATCTGCCCATTCAGTCTCCAACTACGGCTCTTCATTGGATATACATTAAAACCTCCGCCAACTTCCCATGGATGCCTTTTGAATTCATCAAAGAAATAAGAATGAAACAAATAAACATTCAGAATTTTGGGAACGACCATTTGTGACAGCTGCAGACTATATCCGACATCATGAATAGAATTGATGGGCACAGGACCATCTGCATCAAACTTTGTCAGGTACCGGTTATAAATTTCAGTCTGTAAATTGAATCCGTGGTATTTGAACCCTGCGTCCACAGCCAGCATGTCGTAGTTCGCCTCCTGCACAGTGACCCCATCTGCAAGTGCGCCGGTCTGGAAGAAAAGCACGCCATCCGTCATCCTTACCTGCACATTGTCGGGCGACGGAGTTCCTGTATTGTTGAACCGGTTGTCGCGATCATGCGTAAAACTGAGGCCAAAGCGGGTTGCAATTTTGTCGTGATATTCAAGATCAACCAGTCCGCCTCGCGGTCCATATTCACCCGTGGTTGGCATCCACATTAAGCCGACGCCTTTCGACAAAGTGCGCGTGAGTTTCGAGGCCGAAACGCCCAGTGTGCTGAGATTGTCGCCGAGGAAAAGTGAATAATACAACCTGGGAATGATTTCTCCCTTTACCAGGAAACCGTTGGTAAATCCAGCGCGCAGGCTTTCTTCACCCATTGTTCTGTCCGTTGACTGATAGAATGGGAAGGGGCCCTGCATTGTCCGTATCGATATGTTAGGGAGGATTCCAGCCGCAAGCGTAATATATTTGTTAAACCGGTATTGAATATTACCATAAACCAGTGTTTGCTGGGTTGTCATTATCGTCCAGACGGTAGCCGTGTACGTTAGCTTTGGTGTCAGAATGAAACCGGAGAACCAGATCATCGCTCTATGCCAGTAGATATCATTTCTTCCTGTAAAGGACTGTGGCCTTCCCAGGTGATCATACCAGGTTTGATTGCCGGGCATCTGGTTCAAATATCGAATGATCGAATATATACTGATATTCAGGCTTCCGGCTTTCGTTCTTACCAAATCGAATCCTTTCCCCGGGGTAAACTCTCCCGAGGCCGAATTAGGATATGTATAAATGGTAGTATCCCGTTTTACAGTAGTGTCACGGAGGTAAGGGGTTTGGTCCATTTGTGCCAGGGATTCCAAATGCGCCAACAATGACAGAGCCACAATGAATGACAATCCTAATATTTTCGCTGGCATGGTAGCTGGATTTTATAATTGAGTATTTCGATTATTTCGGTTGTACCAGGTAGGGATGCATTTTTAATTTTCTCACCACGTCGTATATAGTTTTTTGTGCCTTTACACTGTTACCTGCGGCATTCAGCGGTGGTGAGATCACTGCGATGCCAAATTTGCCGGGGCAGACTGCGATAATTCCGCCGCCCACGCCGCTTTTTCCGGGCAGGCCAACAGCGTAGAGCCACTGACCCGAATCATCGTATAATCCGGCAGTTGCCATCACTGATAATGTGAACGAGGTTGTTTCAGGCGAAACCACTTTTTTCTTCGTCACAGGATTGGTGCCACCGTTGGCAAACGTTGCAGCCATTTCAGCTAGATCTTTAGCGTTGACATTGATAGCGCACTGCTTGGTGTAAACATCTGTAGATTGAACAGGATCAAAATACATCCTGCCATAAGCGAGCAAAAGATGAGCAATGGCCTGATTTCTCAGATTATCTCCGGCTTCGCTGACATATACCGGCCAGTTCACCCCGAGATCTGCTCCCGCAAATTCATCATGCGTTGCCAGAATATTTTTCCATTTCGCCGCTGAATCCGCTCCCCCCACCATGCTCACTGCGGCAATTGCGCCGGGATTTACCAGGGGATTAATTTCTTTTCCTTTTTGGAGTTCAATGGCGATTATAGAGTTGAAGCGAAGTCCCGTTGCATCAACGCCAATTTTATCGAGAACAGCTTTAGCACCCTGCTCTTCGAGAACCCTTGCGAGTGTAAATACTTTGGAGATCGACTGGATCGAAACGCGCGAAGTAATATCCCCCTTCGTGTATACCTGTCCGTCAACTGTGACGACGGCGATACCATAGATATTAGGATCCACATTGGCGAGTTCCTTGATATAGTCTGCATTCTTTCCGTCTTTAATATCCTTATCATTGTTGTAAGCCTCATCAACTGCAGCCTGAATTTCTGCCATAGAAGGAGAGCTGGTTGCCGCGGGAGGTGCAGCAGCTTTTTTCTTTTTCTGAGCCTGGGCGCCAATAACCAAAAACAGACCGATGATCATGACGCTAAACAGGCTGATCGAACGTCGCATGGTCCTTGAGTGTTTCATACATGTGTTTTTAATAATTAAAATATTTTTTTGTTTACAGCAAATTAAAGACTGAGTTTGGTGCGAACGGACATTCATTGAATGCTCTTTAAAGATAAACGGAATGAAATTCGATAAGCGTTTCGGGTGACGTTTAACTGTAAAACTTCAAATCCGTCTTTTTCTTTTTATAAATTCAATTCACTTCGTGCTTCCATTCATTCAATAGAATTTCTAACCCATGAAGTATCTTGTTGCAAGTGCAGCCATGCTGTTGGTGACGGTCTGTCTTTCGGCGCAGCAGAAGGATACCTTGTTTTTTCTAAATGGGAGCAGAGTAATCGGTAAGGTCAAGAGCGTAAAATTAGGCGTGGTAACTTTTGACCCTGATGACGCCAATGACATCACAGTTCAGCTGCAAAAATTGAAATCGATTTCGGCCGTTTCCAAAGTGTACAGGATTGAAACAATCAGGAACCTTGTTTATTTTGGGAGAATGAGGCCCGCAGCCGATGAACATTACGTTGAGATAATACGAACCGTCGGCGATACCGTCCTGCTTCATTTGGAAGAAATCTCAATCCTTTATGCGTACAAAGATTCGTTTAAGCAAAGATTCTCCGGTTCGGTTGGCGTGGGTTTCAATTTTACCCGTTCCAGCAATTTCGGCCGGCTAAATGTTGACGGCAACGTGAATTATAAAGCACAAAAGGAAGAGATCACATTCGCTGCTTCGGGCATCTATACCATAACGGACACTACATTCAGTCGCGACCGCGAAGATCTGACCCTTAAGTACAACCATTATTTCACCCCCACCTGGTTTGGAACCCTGTTTCTGAAATACCAGAGAAATATTGAATTGGGACTCGAACGACGCTTCCAGGAAGGTATCGGTGCAGGAAATAAATTCATCACTTCCAAACACGTTTATGCATGGACGAGGGCCGGCGCAGTCATAAACCAGGAAAGAAATACAGAGGACGAGAATTCGGGAACCCTGACCGAATTGTTTGGCCAGATGGAATTCAATTTTTTCCGGTTCACCAAGCCGGAAGTGAATTTACTGATTACGGAAACATTCTACTACAGCCTTTCACAGAGTGGCCGCGCCCGTAACGACGCGCAAATTGATCTGAACTGGGAAATCATAAAAGATCTGCGACTAAACCTTAGCCTCTACGGCAACTATGACAATCAACCTCCAACCGAAGGAAGTCGTAAATTTGATTTCGGAATCGTATTCGGCTTCAACTATAAATTCGGATGATAGTTCCGGTTTATTTTATATCTGCCATACCACATTTTACAGTTAAATAGTGGACCCGCTAAATTTTAAACCCATGCCATGGTAATTTTATTCGGGGTTACTTCTACCTAAAAAATCTGCGAATATGAAGAAAGTCCTGTTGAATTCTTCCGTCATCTTTTCTGTTCTATTATTGTTTATGAATTTCACGGCCCGGGCGCAATACACAACCAATAAAGTTGTCGGGAAAAAAGATGAAGCGCTTAAGGACAGCCTGATGAATTACCATTATCCTTACCTGCTGCCGATATGGGGCCAGAAAGTGACAGCAAAAGGATTTGACCTCCCGTATTCAGCAGGCCTTAGCGTGCAATATCTGTGGCAGCAGTCAGACATCATCATCAATAACCTGCAGGTTGGCTTCAACAATGGACCGAAATATAATCTTGATCAGATTGTCCGCTTTGACAAAGCGCAGACAACCAGCAATGGCGTGAATGTTCGCCCGGATGTCTGGCTATTCCCGTTTCTCAATATCTATGCGATTTTGGCCAAGGCAAAAACTTCAACCGCCGTCGACTTTGGCGTTTGGATACCTGACAGCAGCACATGGCATAAGATCCTCAGCACAAGCACAAGGGCCAATTTTAATTCCACAACTTTCGGATTCGGCTTAACACCCACAATTGGAGTTGGCGGTTTTTTCCTGGCATTGGATATGAATTTTTCATGGTCAGATATAGAAGAGCTGGACAAGCCTGCCTATGTTTTCATATTCGGCCCGAGGTTGGGAAAGAATTTCAAATTCAAAAATAAAGAGCGCAACCTTGCAGTATGGGTAGGCGGCTTCCGTGTGCACCTTGACAATGGCACGACCGGAAACCTGAGTGCGTCGGAACTTTTTCCGACAGACCAATGGCAGGCCAAGCTTGATACGGGCTATATGAAGGTGGCAGACAGTCAGCAAAAAGTTGATGCATGGTGGGCGGGCCTCACCCCTGCAGAGCAAAGAAATCCGGTTAATGCCGCAAAGTATCAGACCGCCAACACCGTACTTGCAAAAACCGGCGGTTTATTAGATCAAGCATCGCAAGTCGTTACAAATGCAGGCAGCGCGAGTGTTCAGTATTCGCTGGATAAGACGCCAAAAGACAAATGGAATTTTATAATTGGCAGCCAGTTTCAATTGAACAAGAGCTGGATGCTCCGCGCTGAATACGGCTTTCTCAGCAGCCGGCTTCAGCTGATCGTAGGATTGCAATACAGATTCGGCCTGTAAATCTCCAGATCCCGAAATTTAGAATAGAAGTAAAGAAGAATTGGAATGCATTTGTCAATGGCCGCTGCTTCCATGTCCAAAAGCAAAAGTCAGACCGCCGCCCAGGCAAAATTGAAGTACCGACGAATAAGTACTAACACCGGCTCCGGCGCCGCCTGTTCCGAAATATAAGCTGCCGCCGGCAGCCTGGGTCGCTGACAACAATTGCGCTTGCAGCTTAATGCCCACGCGCTCTGATGCCCAGATATTCGCACCAATCCTCAGTCCCCACGCAAATTTTGTGGCATTGTAAGAGGCCTGGTCCTGCGTATTTTTTGCATCGATGACTGCAACACCCAGCATTAGGCCGCCATAGGCTTCCACCTTTTCATTGGCATTGAACGATCTGGCACCCGCAAGCATAATATAATTCATGCCAACGTCAAGCGTTGTGCTTTTGGAACGGAGTGAATTGTAATCATAATAATTTACAGGTGCCTTTGTGTCCTGCCTCAGATAAAGCAATTCAGCTCCATAATATTTTTTTAACCGGAATTCAAGACCCGCGCCCCACATGAATCCTCCATTCAACGTCCCGTTGAAATAATTGGTGCTGCTGTAATAAGATTCAACCTTGTCATTGAATACGTAGTTACCATATACATTTAATCTCACATTTTGAGCCTGAACTGCGGAAGTACATATGCACAGGCTGAGAAGACAAATTATTATTGGTTTCATAATCCTAGATTTGAATTGACTGATTTTGCAGAACGTGTGGAGACATTGTTACCATTGCCAACCAAAAATAGACTTTGGGGCGGCCACAGCGAAAATCTAAATGGTTTAACTGTTAAATGATAAAAAATCAGAATCGCAAGCAGCGGGATTCATCCGCCGAATGAACAATTCAATCGCATGTAAGATTTGAAACTATTTTTGTAGAAATCAACTGAAAAAGTATATGCCAATGAGCATTTTGAAATCACTGACCGTTTTGCTTCTAACGGTTGCCAATGTTTGTCTGTTAACCACGGTCAGTCTTTCTCAAAAACAAAGACCCAATATTATTTTTATTATGAGCGATGACCATGGCTACCAGGTCGTCAGCGCTTATAATAGCCGCTTGAAATCCGTCGCGCCTACACCTAATATTGATCGTATTGCGAGAGACGGAATGCGGTTTGACCGTTGCCTCGTCACCAATTCACTATGCGGTCCCTCACGTGCAGTATTACTTACAGGCAAATACAGTCATTTGAATGGATTTATTGATAACAGCGGAAAACCATTCGACGGATCGCAGCCAACCTTTCCTAAATTATTGCAGCAGGCAGGATACCAAACCGCTATCATCGGAAAATGGCATCTTGTTTCAACTCCGACAGGATTCAATCATTGGGAAATATTGAATGAACAGGGACAATACTACAATCCTGAATTTATCACGGAGAAAGGCGTGCATACAGAAGAAGGATATGTAACCGACCTTATCACAGGCAAAGCAATTGACTGGCTGAAAAATCAACAAAAAAACGGTCAGCCATTTTTTTTGATGATCCATCACAAAGCGCCGCATCGCGAATGGGAACCCGCCCTCAAATATCTCAGATCATTTGCCGGCGTCAATTTTCCTGAGCCTTCGACATTGTTCGACGACTATTCAGGAAGGGGTCGTGCGGCAAAAGAACAGAAAATGACAATCGCTTCAGATATGAAACTGGATGCAGATCTGAAGATCTGGGAAGACCGCTCGGGACCCGATTATGAGAGGACACGTGCACGCCTCAACGGATCGCAGGGAAAAATCTGGGATGCCTATTACGATTCAGTAAAAAATGATTTCAAAACAAAAAATCTTTCTGGCCAGGATTTGGTGCGATGGAAATACCAGCACTACCTGCACGATTATCTGAGTTGCATTAAATCGGTGGATGAAAGCGTTGGTCAGATCCTCGATTACCTGAAATCGACGGGACTCGACAAAAATACAATTGTCATCTACACTTCGGACCAGGGATTTTATTTGGGAGAACATGGCTGGTTTGACAAAAGATTTATGTATGAAGAATCCTATCGAACGCCGTTACTCATTGAATGGCCGGGAATGATAAGGCCGGGTGCTGTAAATAAGGATATCGTATCGAACCTCGATCTTGCTGAAACATTTCTTGACGCGGCAGGCATCAGGATTCCTGCAGACATGCAGGGGCTGAGCCTGCTTCCATTGCTTAAGGGCAATACTCCGGCAAACTGGAGAAAGGAACATTACTATCACTACTATGAATACCCTGTTCCACATGCTGTCAAAAAACATTACGGCATCAGCACCAGCCGCTATGTCTTAATTCATTTTTATTATGATATAGATGAGTGGGAATTATATGACCTGGAAAAAGATCCGCAGGAATTGCACAGCGTTTACAATGATCCTGCGTACAGGACCGTGCGGGATGATTTGACAAAAAGACTTACTGATATCCGAAAATTTTATAAAGACGAATCAGAATAGAATTTCGCAGCATGCTTCCCGGCAAAAGATCTGAAGAGTATTTTTCAAATCATCGTCGAACAAATAAATATGATTGAATTGATCAGGGGCGATATCACCAAAATAAAAGTCGATGCCATTGTAAATGCGGCCAACAGCACATCCGCTCCAAGTATCTACTTTTCGATGAAGTACGACACATTTCAGGTCTATACTTTTCTTAAGTATTTCATTGCGTCATTAAGAATATAAGTAATGATTATCCAATTTAAAAGGATAAAACTTAGGCTTGGTATAGCCATTAATGCAAGTAAATTTCCAATTTGCAACGATGCCGGAACAAAAAGCATGGTTAAAACGGTTATCAAAGACAATATAATTCCATGGAAGTAATAAACCGGCATGGCAAAAATGCGACCCAAAGGAATGAAGTGCAACGCAACTATAAGAATGTCAACCGGAACGATATATTGAATATGATCGAACTTCCATAAACCAATAGCTACCAAATTAAACCCTGCAATTTCAAGTACTAATACAATTAAAAACCATTTTCGCACTGAGCTTCTTCTTCGTATTGTTTCTCCCGATTTTTCCTCTGGCAGTTTTTTTGCAAGACCTAAAGTTTTGATACTCCAGATAAACAAGATAGCAGTAACTACACAAACTAATATGAATAAGCATATAGTAGGAAACGGGGAGAGTTTAGCAAAATATAGGTCATACAACGCAAAAAAGAAAGTTACGGAGACCATCCAAATCATTCCTTTCGCACGTCCAATTTGTGCCGCTCTCTTTTGATGTATTGCACTTGCTTCCAGTCTCATGTCCGATGAATTATTAGGGTTGTTACTATTGCAGTCTATGCGAGGTCGATGGATTTCGCGAAAGTCGATAAGGTCCGGCTGTGACAATTTTTACAGATAATTCGTTGGATCGGTGGTTGTATGGGCTTTGCGAAAAATGAATAGGCTCCGGGATGCGAAAGTTACAGCTATTACAATCAGCAAAATGTCCGAGATCTTTTTAAAAAAAGTGCTGCCTGAGATCAAAGTACCCGGGACGGGAATTGAACCCGTACTTCCGTTGCGGGAAACAGGATTTTAAGTCCTGCGCGTCTACCAGTTCCGCCACCCGGGTATAGTTGAAACAAAAAATTCCATCCGTCAGCCGACGGATGGAATTTATGAGCGGAAGACGAGGCTCGAACCCGCGACCTCAACCTTGGCAAGGTTGCGCTCTACCAACTGAGCTACTTCCGCATAATATAGATCATTACTAAAAAAAGAACTTTTTACCGCGACCTCATCCGTCAGCCGACGGATGCTCCGCCAGCCGGCGGATACTTCCGCATAATATAAATCATTACTAAAAAAGAACTTTTTACCGCGACCTCATCCGCCAGCCGGCGGATACTTCCGCATAATATAAATCATTACTAAAAAAAGAACTTTTTACTCGCCTTTGACGGGCCACGAAAGGAGTGCAAAAATAAGGAAATGGACCCTTTTTTTGAAAATTATTTGACTACTTGTATTGGGGTGTATATAAGGTGTTGGAAGGCACACTTACATCGGGCTTGCCCTTGTAATGATGCGTGTATAATCCATAACATCCACCCAAAAGAAAGGCTGCCACACAAAACACCTGCAAATAGAACAGGAAAACTGAGGAGTCTACCCAGCTATAAGCGATATCTTTAAGTTTTGGATTTTTAATTTCTTGATCCTGGTCCATATGTTTTGGTTTGCCCAGCAAAAATAGCAGATTCAGCCAAAAAATCAGCTTTTGTTTTTGACTATTTCCTTAAAAGTTTTCTTTCCTTTTATGAAATGTTGCCATACCACACTGTGCTGAAACCAGCCATTTAAATGGCCATTTTTCCTGGCCGGAAAAACGCTTAGCCTCCTCTTAAAAATCATCCACTTGATAAAGGCCATATGTGCCTCGAAAATGGCTGTAAAATAGATGGCTTGGCCGGCAAACAAAGATTTCCAAGCCGAAATATTGTCCAGGAAAAATCTAAACGGGATCTTCCAGATCGCGTGGCCCAAAGGAAGATTTTTTGCCAGCATGATCAGGTTATTCCTGAAATTCAAAAAAACCTTTCTTTCATTTCCTTTCGGCAGAGTTCCGCCGCCAACATGGTAAACGACCGAAGCCGGGCATACAAATACCGAATAGCCGGCGAGCTGAACACGCCAGCAAAGATCTATCTCCTCCATGTGCGCGAAAAAATAACCTTCAAATCCTTTAAGTTCATGATAGAGTTTCGCGCGAATGAATAATGCTGCTCCGCTTGCCCAAAATATGGGCGAGGGATCATCATACTGTCCCTGGTCTTTTTCACAATTGTCGAAAACGCGACCTCGCGCAAACGGATAGCCGAGAAAATCGAGCCAGCCACCGCAGGCTCCTGCATATTCAAAATATTCTTTCCGGTCATAGCTCAGCAATTTGGGCTGACATGCACCTATCCGCGCCTCGCCCTCCATGCAGGAAATTACAGGTTCGATCCATCCGGGTTCTACCTGCACATCCGAATTCAGCAATACATAGTAATCGGACGATACTAACCGAAGCGCCTCGTTGTATCCCTTTGCAAACCCATAGTTGAAGGCCAGCTGAATGATCCTGATCTCAGGAAAGCGCTCCCGGATAAACGCAACGGAATCGTCTGTGGATGCATTGTCAGCGACAACCACTTCCAGGTTTCCATATGTGCTGGCCATAACAGAAGGAAGAAACAACTCCAGATATTTACGACCGTTATAGTTGATGATGACGACAGAGACTTTTGGTGGCACTGGTTGTATAGACATTATAAACGCCAAAAATAAGCGCAGCCGGCAAAGTTTCCAAAGGACAGCCTCATAAATCTGTTACAATTCAGCGATTAAAAAAAATAGAATTCATTCAGGTTTCTCTATATTAGTCACATGATAGAAAAGCAACTCAGCTGGCGTTTGTTATTGGCCATCGTAGCCATTGGCATTGTGAGCGGAACCATTTTCTATTCGAGATTCCTGGCGCGCAAAATCGCTTCTGAAGAACAGCAAAAGGTTGAGCAATGGCTGGCCGCCAGTAAAGCAATTCTCAATCCCGATCTGACCCTTCCTAATCTCATCCGTAACGAGCAGCATTCGATCCCCATCATCGAAACGAACGAAAATGACAGCATCACCAATTTCTTCAATCTCGATTCCGCGAGGGCCGCGAGCGATAAGTCATACCTGCCGGCAAAACTGAAACAGTTCAGCTCCGAAAACCGGCCGCTGGAAATCAAACTCTCCGATTCTCCGTATGTTGCTAACCGTTACTATTATGGCCATACCATATTGCAGGAACAGGTCAAGTATTACCCGCTGATCCAACTCTGTATCGTTGCCCTGTTTGTGTTCTTCATTATCTATTCTATCATGGCCAGCAACAGGGCCACGCAAAACCAGGTTTGGGTGGGAATGGCAAAGGAAACTGCCCACCAGTTGGGAACGCCCATTTCTTCTTTGCAGGGATGGATAGAAATGTTGAAGGAAGACGGCACCAGGGAGAACGTGCTGGCGGAACTGCAAAAGGATGTCGACCGGCTCAAACTGGTGTCGGACCGGTTCGGAAAAATCGGAAGCACGCCACATCTCGAAGAATCGGATATTATATTCCAGGTGAAACAGATGGTTGAGTATATCCGCAGACGGACGACAGACAAAGTGCATTTCAGCGTCGATACCCATGGAACACCGGCCATCGAAGCAGAAATATCCAAACCACTTTTTGACTGGGTGATCGAAAATCTTTTGAAGAACGCCCTCGATGCCATGGAAGGCCGCGGAGAG
>Ga0206955_1022_pt1 | contig 39168 bp, 32 predicted proteins | sample Alteio_BWOrgHeat_34_FD_153247 | JGI IMG/M metagenome (GOLD analysis project Ga0206955, IMG submission 153247) | Enriched cells from forest soil in Barre Woods Harvard Forest LTER site, Petersham, Massachusetts, United States -... | ecosystem: Environmental > Terrestrial > Soil > Temperate forest >...
GCCGCTGCCGACGGTGCCGAGTTGCGCTTCGGCCATCGGCTTGAGATGGGCGAAGGGCTGCTCGGACCAGAGGGGATCGTCGAACAGCTCATTCTCAACGCGGTTCTTGTTGTGGCGCCCCATTCCGAACGAGATCGTGCGGACAACTTCATCCATGATCTCCGCGATCTTGGGACGAATCTCCGTACCGGTCTTGTTGGTGCGGATCGCCAGGTTCCCGCAGGCAATATCAAAACCCACACCCGAGATGGAAACGAGATCGCGATACGCGATAACGCCACCAATAGGCTGGGCATAGCCCTTGTGTCCATCGGCACACAGAACGGCACGCGCTCCACCCACCGCCATGCAGCGGTGGATTTGCGCGACCGTGGCCTCATCATGATTACCGAAAATACGAACGCTCATAGTTACTCCTTATATTGTAGCGGCGCTCCATGAGCGGCGCACTTGTTGTTGTTAAAATTACTGGCTGGACGACTTGGGAAAAATGCGGGCCGAGGGGGCAGGTTTCGCACGGAGGACTGCAGAGGGGGGAAGAGTTTTGGGAAGGGATTTCCTTCATCCTCTGTCTCCTCCTCTTCAGTCCTCCGTGCGAAATCAATCAGTCTGCAAAATGTGGGGCCGCAGGGAGTCGCACCCTGACCATGCTGATTAAAAGTCAGCTGTACTGTCTGCTAATACTCCGGCCCCGAAGATAAAACTAGGTTGCGGGAACCGCGTCAGATGGCGGCGGCTCGGGAAGGGTGCTGAGTTCGTTACGCAGATTGGCGTAAAGCTCGCTGGTCCAGGAAGGTAAACCTGACGGGAGACTCGCTTCTTCGCCTGTCCTGAGATCGTAGGGACAAAAGAGCAGGCGCACATTGGGCAGTCCGACCTTTGCGGACAAAACAAAAGCGTCTTCGGCAGCGGAATCTCCGAGGGCGACGCAGCCGATCGAAACGTTGCTGCCGTGAATCATGATATCGCCGCCTGGATCGGTGCGCCCTTCCAGTTTCGCTTTTTGGCGATCAAAGGTGTTCGGATAATTGACATGCAGGGCAAGGTGATAGCTGCTGTTGGGATTGAGCGATTCAACCTGATAAACGCCTTCGGGCACCTGCCCGTCTCCCTGACGCAGTTTGGGGCCCAAATGGCCGCTGGCCGCCAGAATCGGATAAGAGCGGATGTAACGCTGCGGCTGATCGCCGTTACCCGCGTAAAGTTCGACTCGTCTTTCCTTTTTGAGGATGACCAGGGTCATCTTGGCCGGAGGATACGAGACGTTGGCGTGGAGAAAATCGGGGGCGAGCCGCGTGTCCACGGTATTTCCATATTCCTGAAGTCTCTCCGAGATTGTGTACGGACCATGGATCACTTGATCCTCCGCATGCAGGAGGTGATCCTTGAAGAAATATCCAGCCATCAGCAGGAAGATAACCATTGCGGAGCCTAGACGTTTCATGAGGATACTTTCTCTTCATCGCAGGAAGAGGCCTGGGTCTTACATGGTCCCCCAAAGGGTGCTCGCGGGGAGATTTGCACTCCCAACCTCCTGGCTCTCGACCAGGTGCCTCTGCTAGTTGGGCTACGCGAGCGGAATTGAACGAAAACCGGCTAATCTGTGTCTGACCTTGGGAAGGCTAAACCAATTCGCTTATGGAAGATCTTCTCATTGCTTTGCTGCAAGGTGCCGTTGAATTCCTTGGTTCCTTTTTTGAAATATTCGGCCAGGTATTATGGGAATTTGTCGATTGGGGCTGGGGAAGTGACTTGGTTGAGGCGTTCACCAGAATGATCGCTTGTCTGGTAGGATCGTTTGGCGAGGCATGGCCAGGAATGGGCGAAGGGACTCGCGCGACTTGGGTCAGTTTTCTCTATCTCATCATCGGATTGGTAACGGGCGCAGCCACGCTGCATTTTAGTCACGATGTTTTCTTGCGCAGGAGCGCGAGCCGAATGATTGCCTTGGCCTTCAGCCCGGTTCTTTCCGGCTGTGCTTCATGGATTGGCGCGAAGTACCGTCAGTTCTGCGGCGCACTGATCCAGCCCCGTTATTATTTTTGGTGGGGGCTCTCCTTTACATTGGGACTTTGTATTGTCCGGTTTGGATTCTGTCATCGTCCAGATTGGTAGCCGCGACGGGACTTGCACCCGTTAGGTCCGGCTTGAAAGACCGGTTGCTCGAGCTGCTTTGCATTCGCGGCCAAGGCACGCCTTTTCTTATTTTCTTAAATTCGTCCGCCCGGCAGGACTTGCACCTGCATTGCGCACTGATCTGGTGCTGACCGGGTATAAGCCGGGGGTTTTGCTTTAAACTACGGGCGGGAAAAAGGGAGACGCATGCCCCTGGAGGCATGCGCCGGTTTGCGATCCACTAGGATCGCAGGATGTGAAAGCCCATCGTTTTATGGACTTTCGGTTTGTAGACTTTGCCGTGGAAGACTTCGGCGAGGGTGTAGTGGTCCTCGGCCGGGTCGGGCACGAAGGACAGCTTGTGCTTGGCGGCCAGTTTGACGGCGTTCTCCCGGGAGAGAAGGCCGACATGCCGGTAGCTGCGCAAGCGGCCCGGGCGGAGGATGGCGGCGTCGAGGTTGTCCATGCCGTGGTTCAGCGTGCAGAGCACGTGGACGCGCAGCATTTGTCCCATTAATCCGTCGGCGATGTTCAACAAGGCGGAGACCGACTCGTTGTTGTCCGACCGGCGCTGGAACAGGATTTTCTCGGCGTCTTCCATGATGATGACCTTGACCTCGTTCGGGTGGGAGCCGTTTTGCTCCTGCCAGAACTCGACCATGTTGGGTTGGGAGAGGGCATCATGCTGTCCCACCGGCAAGACGTAGAAGACGTGTGTCTGGTAGAGACGCCGCATCAACTCCGCAATGAGGGTGCTTTTGCCGGTGCCGGGAGGGCCATCGAGGATGGTGATGCCGCCGGACTTGGCCTGCGTGTTCCTGGCGAAATCGGTCACCCAGGCGGGCGCGTCGGTTCCGTAGCAGATTTGCAGGCTCTCTTCATCCATGGTGGGGGACTTGTTGACGATCTTCTCGATGGAGAAGCTGTCGCCATCCTTTCTCAACATGTAGAACCACGGCTCGTCCGGTTTTTTGACCGGGGCGGGCAGCAGGTCGCGGATTTGCTTTTCGAGCGCTTCCGCTTTCTCGTGCGAGTCGGCGTAGATCTTGATCCACCGGCAGTGGTGGGCGTAGATGTACGCGAACGCGGTGCTATCAAAACGCAGGACGGCCTGGTGGTTCTTGGCGCCGGCCTCGTTTCTCCAGCGGTACACACGGCAGATTTTATCGGCGTAGTGTTTGAGCAGGGTTTCCATCGCATTTTCATCGATGGAAAAACTGAAACGGAAGAGCGGACGATCGGCGAAGGCCATGGCGAGATCGGCAAAGATCTCGTTTTCCACGTCGTTGGCTTGGACGGTCTGGGATACGTGATTTGATTTCATGCGGTTTTTCTAATAGGCCCGGAGGCCTAGGGTGCGCGAGTCGAGGGACGGAGCCGCAGGCCCGGATTTCGCGCGAGGATTTTAACTATCGTTTGAAGGCTCTCGATCAATGCTTGGGTGTTGGGATAACTCATTTCATGGGGTCCTTGTTGAGGGTTGTGGTTGGGTTGAAAATTGGCGGAGCACGGAGGACTTGCACCCCGGCCCGTTAAGGCCGATCTCCTTAGCACGGAGTCCCGGCTCGCTTGTCCGGTACATGCTCCTGGGAAAATACTCCCGGTCGGATTCGCACCGGCACTCAACCGATCTTAAGTCGGCTGCCTCTTCTGTTGGGCTACGGGAGCGAAAGGGTCCCCACGGCAGGACTTGCACCTGCAACCTCTCCGTTCTGAGCGGAGTGCCTCTGCGTTGGGCTACGTGGGGATATGGAAAAGGGTGCTCCCGGCAGGATTTGCACCCGCGACCGTCTCGTTCGAAGCGAGCCGCGCTGATCTGCTGCGCTACGGGAGCGTAAGTTGTGACTGGAAAATGATCGCCCACGGGTCACGGAGCTGACGCTCACGCCTTCCTGTTGCAGAAGGCCTGCCGTTGATTCGGGGGATGGCCCGGCATTGATACTCAATGCGGGCTCTGGGCGAAATTGGTTGCCCCACTTGGATTCGCACCAAGATTAACGGAGCCAAATTCCGTTGTGCTACTATTGCACCACAGGGCACTCCTGCGGAGGGCAGTAAGCTGCACTTGGGAGTAAAGTGGCGTGGCTCGACTGCTTCGAAAAGCAATCGGGCCACGATTTATTGGGCGCTGCTTTATTCCGATGGGATCAGCGTTGGAGATGGCGAGGCGCAGAGTCCCCGGATCATTCCCTTGGCTGCATCGGAATCAAGTCAGCGCGCTGAGATGTATTTTGTATTCATAGGCGTAAATGCCATCGTGCCGACGCGTTCGCGCCGATTCCTGGATGGTCTGGCAGGGTCTTCGGATTGGAAGCGGGAAGACGCCGCTATCGATTGGTACTGGGCTCCATGGGTGACCTCCTGGTTGTGGGTTGAAAGGGGTGCAGGCCCGTGGCGTTACGGTTTTGCGGATTGGAGAAAACCCGGCCTGCTGATCGCCTTGCCCGGTCGCGTTGACGCCTTTTGGGGCTAAGGTCTGGTTGGCTAAAAATGATCCGGCTACCGGTGCTGCCCCGGTCTGGGCCTGTTTACAAGACAGGTGCCTAAGCTGCTCAGCCAAGCCGGCTCCTGCGGAGGGCAGTAGAATTTTCACGATACGTTTACCGCCCTCCGCAGGAGTGGGCCCACCCGGAGTTGCACCGGGACTTCACCGATTAAGAGTCGGGTGTACGGTCTGCCAATACGCTGAGCCCGTGAAAAGAAAATCGCTCCGGGTGGTGCCGCCCCACCGTTTCCTCCTTATGAGAGAGGCGTCGTGCTGTTGGACCACGGAGCGGTGCTGCGCACGGCAGTAAATTTGCAGCGGTGAGAATCGAACTCACTCTCTCCTGGTTATGGGCCAGGTGGCTCGCCATTTGCCTTCGCTGCGATAAATTGGACACGCACCCCGGACTTGCACCGGGTAAGATCGGTTTTGCAGACCAACGGCTCGTCGACTTTGCCATGTGCGTGAATGAAATTGGTCAGGTGTGTGGGACTCGCACCCACCCGGCAGGCTTCACAGGCCTGAATGCTGCTGGCTACATCATCACCTGCGGAAAAGATCCTCCGGTCGGATTCGCGCCGACATCGTCTTCTTTACGAAAGAAGTGCATTTCTGGGTCTGCCACAGAGGAATGAAATGGGTGCTCCCGCGAGGATTTGCACCTCGAACCTTCGCCTTCGCACGGCGACATGCAGGGCTCTTACACCTCGGGAGCTTGGGAAAACTACGTCATGCCGGTGCCGCCCCGGCCCGTGCGGTTTGGAAGACCCCCGACGGGTAGTCCGCCAGACGCGCTGTTACATCAATGATGCCGGATTAGAGATGGAATCTGACCCGAGACTATTCGGGATTTGCGTGCAGGGCTTTCCATCTCGTCGAGCCGACTTCTCGCTCTACGAGATTTGTCTCTCGCCCAAGCCTTCGGAACGACCAATCACAATCTTTTTTGGTTTGGTCAGCTTGGGTGGATTCGAAATACCTACGAGCATCTGCGACGACTTCCATGGTCCTAAGGAGTAGAGATGCTTGTCTCGCAGTCCGCTGACCCCTTCCTCCCACGCCAAGAGCATATGTTTGCCGATATCCCTAAATTCCGGGTGCTCCTCTATGGCACGGAGGACCAGGGGGATCGTATCGGAAACCGCGTCGCTCACCTCCTCGACCATTTGGTTTTGCTCGCGCAGCGAAATGCCAAACTGGTCCTTGATGAACGCCTGTAAGTTCTTTCCTGGTTGCCAGGTCTTCTTTCCCAGATACGAGATGCCTGGCGGGTTACACTGGTAGCCAGCGTAAACCACGGTCGTGAGCATGTCATAAACCGGAGATATCCGCACATCGGCTCGAGAGGTATAGAGCAGCGCCAGATTTTTGGCGTGGCAATCGGAATTACGGAGTGCGTAGATCAAAAAGAGGGTTCTCGCCAAGTGGCGAAAAGAGGAAAGTTGCTCGCCTCCGGGAACATGGGCGCGCAAGGCCTTCGCAATCCGTTCCCAAGTGGTCTTGTATTTGTCCTCCGGCGGTAAGCCGAGCAGCACACAAAAATCTTCCATGCCGCACCGGGGACGTCCGTGTTCATCAACGTCAAAACGATGCACCACTAAGGCTTTTCCATCGTCGGAGATGTCGGTTTTTGTCGCGGGCATGATCTTCGCCGCGACCTGCATGCAGAGATGCTCGTTCAGCGCCACAAACGGCAGCCTTTGGGACGAACCCTTGATAATGTACCGGCCCGTAAAGAGAGTCGTCTTGTTGAAGGCACCGATTTGTACAGACTCATCCTGGCCTTCGAGGAATTTGGGAATGACGCCGGAGACGCCGCTGGTGGCATGCCGACGGATCAACTCCGCGAAGGCTTCTTCGGAATTATCACCCTGCAAGACTTCGGCCACTTCAAAGGCCTGGGGAGCTTCCTCCAACTTCGCCCCGGGCGCTGCCACCTGCAATCGCCCGATCATGTGACGCCCAATTACGGAGAGGAGTGCGGTCGGATCGGCTCCGATCTGGGGACCAAACTCATCCTGCAAGACCTTCAAGAGATAGCCCTCCGGCAAATTCATTTGAAAGATCGGATGCAAGGGCGCATGCCAGCCGTACGATTCGGTCCGAACCGGCATCGTCAAGGAGACGAAATCTTCAGGGCTGGTCTTGGCGTGATAAGTGAAGACACTTTTAAAACGACCGACCGGCTCCAAAATGCCGACCTCCCGCCCCAAGACATAGACCGCGAGCTTCACGCGCCGCTATGCTCCCTGCGCAATTCGTCCAGATTACCGGACATTCTGCTTTCAGTAACCTGCAGATCCATACCCAGTACCCCCAGCAAGGTCATGAGCTTGCGGACACCGAATTCGGGCAGATGGCCTCGCTCCAAACGGGAGAGCAGTCCCGGGGTTAACCCGGCACGCGCCGCGACATCCTTCTGCTTGAGCTTGAGCTCTTGCCGTCGCCGAGCAACGAGGCTTCCAAGCTCTTGGGTGGTCTGCATGCTTGCTTTATACTGCAAGTTGTATCTAAAAACAACAGGATTTTTGCTGTATAATACAATAAATGGCTGAATTCGGTATCGCGCCGAACTCTCCTCGGCTTCAGCGAGGCGCTAATCTGTCTCAGCTATTCAGCCTTAAAATGGTCCCTCCACGAGGTAACGCTCCTCGGTCTATCGATTATCAATCGATGGCTCTGCTTTTAAGCTATGGAGGGGAAAAATCGCCCGTGAAGGTTACGCTCCCTCGAGTCTCGGATGTAAGCCGAGCGTATTACTATTATACTAACGGGCGGGTACTGCGTACGGAAAATGGCGGAGCACCAGAGAATCGCACTCTGGACGCCGTGATGGCGCAGCTGTTTTCGAGACAGTTTCCTCGTCTATGCCGGACGTGCTCCGTGAAAAAAACGGCTCCCAGAGTAGGACTCGCACCTACACGCCTTGCGGCACCTGATTAACAGTCAGGCTCGGCTACTATTTCGACACCTGGGAGTGCTGCGCACGGCAGTAGTTCGGAAGCGATGCTTCCGAGGCTGTCGTGCGGAATAATTTCCCGGCAGGAATTGCACCTGCGACCGTGCGTTTAGAAGACGCCTGCTCTGCTCCTGAGCTTCGGGGAGGGAAAGTGGTCGGGCACCCCGGTTACGCTCCGGGTGTCTCGCCGTCCCAAGCGGCGCGGATTGGCTATCTTCCTCGTGCCCGCTCCTGCGGAGGGCAGTTGGCTGCATCTCCGCCGGAAGCTGTATAAGAATCAAATTACTGCCGTGCGCAGCACCGGTCCCGGCGGGACTTGCACCCGCTAGTAACACGGTTGACAACCGTGTGCCTCGACGACTTCGGCTTCGGGACCTGTGGCGTGGGTATGGATAAATAAATGGAGGGAGTTGGTGGTAACGCTCCACAGGTCGCCTTCCGGCTGGTTTTTTGACGGCCGATTTACAGTCGGCTAGCCGGGGCAACTCCCGAAAGGCTTGGAGCGTGTTTTCAAAATAGGGATGGGCTCTCGCCTCACCCCAAAAGCTTTGACTCCTCGACTAAAGCAATATGGTCCGCAGGGTCAGCAGGATTCACGCGCACTTCCAGCGGACAGCCAATGCGCCCTTTCCAGAAGTCGTGGTCGCGTGGCTTCACATGAAAGGTTTTTCCGGTATGTTCCCGGCCCGATTTGTCGGTGAAAGCGTAGATCAAAACGAGCGGTATGTAGTCCTCCTCCCGCTCGCCTTTGTCTTCTTCCACCGCGACCAAACGGCCGATGCGCCGCTCGCCGTTCGTCATCAGCCGGGTCATTTTATTCTCCCAATGAATCCGCCGGAGCAGCATCCAAAGACCATACCACAATGCCGGGGCGCCCATGAGCGCAAGCAAGCCGCTGCCTAACAGATTCTCGCTCGCTGGGCGAATCCGGCAGGCTGAGGGAATAATGGAGGAATAGACCACCGGAATCGGCGCTCCCGCCGTGAAGTCGTCATACATCTCCTTGGAAGCATCCGATTTGGCCATGTGCTCCTGGCCATTGCCGTCCTCGTAACTGTAGCTGAGGTAGTAGTAGGTGGTGTAGTTGTCTACGTCGTAGGAAGAGGTCTTTTCCGTCACCGTGCCCGTGGTGGAATGCCCCGTCGTCGCCAACAGGACTTCCTGGCTCACTAAATAGAGGCTGAAGCACAAGAAGCCGAGCCCTGTAAGGGCCAGGATCGCTCCGATTATTTTAGCCGACATCGGCCAGCCTTTCCAAAAACGAGCAGCCTTGCGCCTGCATCCGCCCTTCCAGCTCCTTTGTGCAATCGCAGTCGCAGCAGGCCCACGGCTTTTCGCCATTCAGGTCCTGGCAATTGCGTCGGGCGTGCGCGTCTTTCACACTGATCAGCTCGAAGAATTCCTCCCAGTAGGGACGTTCTTCTTCCAGCGGAACCCGGCAAAAACAAACTTCGATCCATTGCGCCGTACCATCAGCGGCGGTGCGGGCCTGGCGCATATTATGCAGATATTCGTCTCCCGCCACCGATCCCTGGCCGAGCGTGCCCTTCTCAATCGCGGCGAGGAGGGCCTTTTTCCGGCCTGGCTTTACCCGGGCTTTCACCAGATAGCGCATGGCTCAAACCTAGCATGGTCTGGTGAAAAATTCGAGCTTCGGATGGATTCAAACCGTGATGGTTATACGAACAAATGGTGGAGATGGCGGGTAACGCTCCCGCATGAGACTGCTTGCAAAGCAGGTGCCTTCCTTGTCGAGCCACATCCCCAAGAGGTGCGCAGCGCAAGTTGCCCCGGTGCCGCCCCGGGCGTGGGTGATTTTGGAGATCTCCCTGCACGGCTGGTGCGCAACTTATCTGCGAGTGAAATGGTGCGGCCAGCCGGTTACGCTCCGGCTTCTCAGCATTGGCATAGCCGCGTCGTAGCTAGTGGACCATGGCCGCGGTCCTGCGGACGGCAGTAAGGCTCGCCGCAGGATTTGCTGCCGATTAGGCAGCGGAAAGGGAAAGGAGCGCCGGGCCTGGATGGATTCCAATGCCCCGGCGCTCCCTTTATAAAAAAGTGCGGCCCCGCAGACAGCCGACAACTCATCAGGTTGCCGCCATCCGCAGGACCGCTATTCACAATAAAGAACGAACACCATTACGAGCTCTTGTGTTCTCGTACCCGCAGGTATTTCACGGCGGATGTTTCGGTGTTTCAGGCACACCTCCCCTGCGACTCTTTATCTATATTTTCATATAGAATTGAGCCTAAGCCTTCTGTGATGTAAGTCAGGGACTTGGAGAGACCGGTAATTAACAGAAACGCTGCTATCGAGTCGGCGTCAGTTGACACCGCACCGGTATTGAAATATAACCTTAACGGTTACTTCAGTGCCGCAATCCACGATTCTGTTTGTGACCAATCCGCCCTGTCGTCGGTTCGCGCCGACGGCAGGGTCTTCTCTTTGCCACCTTAAAGTTGTTTTGTTGTCAGTTTGTTGTTTGTTCCTTTGGTTTACCTCTGAAAAAGTCGAATAAAAAACCCCGCGCACCTTGCGGTGGGCGGGGTTGGAAATTGTCCTGAAAGTTCAGGCTATAACCTATCCGCGCACCTCCTGCGTACGATCTTCGGTACCGGTATTGGGGCCATATTTGACCATAAACCGGGACGAAGACATGCTGGCGGCCTGCAGCCAAATGGCCGTAAGTCTCAAGCAATGCTTTGGGGTTAATGATATGGCGTTCATGGAAATTGAAGTTGTATTTCTTATATAGAATAAGACGCACGAGAGCAAGAAATATCTCAATATATTTTCAATTATTTTCAAACGTCTACGCAAAGCCTGAACCTGAAAGAAACGAGGAAACTTACTGCCGGTTATGAAAGTGATGGCAATGCAAGATGTGAGAAGACTGTATCCTACTCGCAATAATCATGACCAATGTGATCAGGGGCCCGATGATAAAGGGCAGGCACAGCAGGGCCGCAACAAGGTCGTCCATAGTCAATAAATGGGTGCGGCTACCAAGGCACGGGCCCGTTTTCGTCGAAGTAGCCGCACGTTGGGCCGTCTGCCGGAAGGGTAGCGAGGCGAACGGCGATCTCAGCGCCTTGGGTCGGCGTTCTCGGCCCGCTGTGTCCGTTCAGATCCGTCGCGCAATAGCCGGGATCGGCTGCGTTCACTTTGATCGGAGTGTCTTTCAACTCCTTGGCAAAGGCGACCGTCACGCCATTCACTGCTGTCTTTGAGGAGCAATAAGCGAGGGCATTGACGACACTATAGGCCCAGGTTGGATCGCTTCTTTGCGTCAGTGAGCCTAATCCGCTGGACATGTTCACGATGCGTCCCGCTTGTGATTTACGCAACAAAGGGAGGAAGGCTTTCGTTACGGTGAAAACACCGAAGACATTGGTCTCATAAGTTTGCCTCAACATAACCAACTCGACCTGGCTCGGAGGAATCACCTCGGGTTCGCCCGCCTTATTAAGCCGCCGCTCATTCGCGATTCCCGCATTATTGACCAGGATGTCGAGCGCGCCAGAGACGTTCTCTACATGCAATGCGGCAGCCTCCACGGATTGAGGGTCTGTCACGTCCAAGGGAACGCTGTCAACCGACAGTCCTGCCTTTTTGAGCGAAGCAGCTGCGTCCGCAATTCGCCCTGAATCGCGACCTGCCATCCACACGAAAATCCCCGACTCGGCCAGGATCCGGCTGATTTCAAATCCGATTCCTTTATTGGCACCGGTAACCAGAGCGACTGGTGCGGGTACGAGTTGACGATAAAATGAGGTGTCCATAATTTGAAAAGTTTCCCGGTGTTCGATGAGTTATTTGGTTTGGGACAAATCTGGCCAGGTCGTCTTATGCATTGATCCGGTCAAGCATACCGCCGAAGACGACAGCTTAGGCCTTGGTCGCATGTTCGCTGGGGAGCGTGATCTGACTCAGCATCTGAAGTGCTTTGTCGAAGTTGCCCGTCGCCTCGGCGAAGCGGAGAAATTTGACCTTCTCCACGTTGATCTCCGTCGGCGTCGGCTGCGTCTTCAGGATTTGCATCGTCTCCGCAATAAAATCCTCCACGGACATCATGCGTGGATCATCCGTGGTGCGACCGGGAGTAAGGTCGGTCGCCACGGCTGGCGGAATGATTTCAATCACCTCCACCGGCGTACCCTGGAGATGAACGCGCAGCGACACTGTATAGGAGTGGAGCGCGGCCTTGGTCGCCGAATAGGTCGGCGTGGTCGGAAATGGAACGAACGCCAGTCCCGAGGAAACATTTATGATGGCCGCGCTCGTCTGCTTCTGAAGATGAGGCAGAAGCGCCGCCGTCAGGCGAATCGGACCGAGCAGGTTGGTCGTGATAATGTCTTCAGCATCCTCCACGTTCGGTGCCTTCAGGTTCTCCGGTCGCATGATGCCCGAATTGTTGATCAGAACATTGAGCGTAGGATGAAACTCGGTTACCTCCTCGGCGAAGGACCGGATGGCATCCGGATCATCGATGTCGAGGGTTACTGAGGCCATGCCGGGATTGGCGTCGGTGGTTTCCTCGAGGACACTTTGGCGTCGTCCCGCGATGATGACCTTGTTGCCAAGAGCATGGAAAGTTTCTGCGAGGCCCCGACCAATGCCGGATCCGCCGCCCGTAATGAGAATAGTATTGTCAGTGAGTTTCATAGTGGTTGTTGGTTTAGAATTTGGCCTGATCGAGATCGGAAATCAGCCCTGGCCCGGTCGGATTCCAGCCCAGTTTCTTCCGCGTCTTTTCGCTTGAGGCCGCAAGGTCGGAGCCGGCGAACATGGCCAGCCATCCAAAATGGGCCGCAGCCTCTTCTGGCGACAGGGAGACCGCCGGAACCTTCAAGCCGCGACCGATGGCTTCGGCAATATCCCGCATCGACACGCCTTCTTCAGCCACCGCATGATATTTTGCACCCGCTTCATGCTTCTCCAGCGCCAGCCTGTAAAGATGGGAGACATCGGATACATGCGCCGCCGCCCAGCGGTTGCGTCCTTCCCCGACATAGGGCGAGAGGCCTTTCTCGCGCGCCAGGGCGATCAGATAGGTGACCAGCCCTTGCTTGATCGGGTCGTGAACTTGGGGAAGACGCATGACCGCAGCGCTGACGCCCTTCAACGCCAGGGCTGTCTGCTCCGAAACCCGGGGGAGCGGATAATCCGGCGGCACTACATACTCTTCAGTCGCCAACTGCCCCTGCTTAGACAGCCCGGCTACCCCGGACGTCACGATAAGTGGCCGATCGGAACCGGCGAGCACAGAACCCAAGGCTTCGATAGCGCGCCTGTCGATTTCACAGACCTCCTTGAACCTCGAGAAATCATGAACGAAGCCGGCATGGATCACGGCGTCAGACTGAGTTGCTCCACTACGCAGGCTTTCCAGATTCTCCAGATCGCCCCGGAGCACATGGGCACCGGCAGCCGTGAGAGCCTTGGCTCCCGCATCCGAGCGGGCCAGCCCCAGCACCTGATGTCCCGCACCGATTAATTCTTTAACAAGGGCTGTGCCGATAAAACCTGTGGCTCCAGTTAGAAATACTTTCATGGCGAACTCCTTTCGGCCGGATTGTCCGGACCGTCACATTGTTTTAATCAAGATCATTTCATGGCGAACATTCGTCAATGTATACAGTGGACACTATGTTGTCAATGGAAACATGCTGCAATTTGTTTCCCGACCGTGTAAGGTGTTGAAAGTGAAAGCGTCTCCCCGCCCCTATCATCATGGAAACCTGCGCGAAGCTTTGTTGAAAGCAGCCGAAAAAACGTTGGAGACCGGCGGTGCCCAAAGCATCTCGCTCCGGGAGCTCAGTCGTGAACTGGGCGTCAGCCACACCTCGCCGCGCCGACACTTCGCCGACAAGCAGGCGCTGCTCGATGCCCTGGCCCTCCGTGGCTTTGAGCGGTTCGATGAGGCCTTCGTCCGCGCCTCCCAGCAAAGGGGACAAAGTTTCAAGGTCCGTTTGACCAAACTGGCTCGCGCCTATGTCAGCTTCGCCCTCAAGCACCCTGCCTTGCTCAGCTTGATGTTCGAGGCCAAGCATCGGCCTGATGCCCCTCGTGAATTGCTCGAAGCGAGCGAGAAGACTTTTTCCCGCGTACCCGCCACCTTCGCGGAAGCCCAGGCCGACGGCGAAGTCGTCCCGGGCGATCCAAGTCGCCTCTCCATTGTCGTCTTCTCCTCTCTATTGGGCCTCGTCTCGATTTCCACCGACGGCAAGTTCAAGGGCATGTCGCTGGATAACCTGACGGGCGAAATCATCGAGCGCATGATCTTGGGTTTCAAGCCACGCGCCTAAGCTGCCGCCCAATGCGGCCAAGTCCCCCTGCTACGTCTAACTTCCGAAGTTCCGCTTGAAACGGGCGGTCAATTTCACCGCGGGCGCTACCATTTCTTGCGGGGTCCGAGTCCCCGGTTTCCAAGTCGCGGGACTGTTGAAAACGGCATAGTATGCCGTGATAGCGGCTGGTTCGTTTAGCGTCACTGGGGCCGCATGAAGCTTGAAAGTCTCCACCGCCAAACGCACCGACTCCGAGGTTTTTTCTTCTTTTGTCACGGGCTTAGGATACCACATTTCGGTAAACTTACGAATCCAAAGAATTTATTTGCTGCAGATTTTATTCCGTTTTCTATTCAACCGTATGGTTGAATAGAGCTTCAGGTTGTTGGACAGAACTTTTTGGGGCGCTGGCCGATCCGACGCGGCGGCGGATCTTGGCGCAACTGGCCAAGGGCGACGAGTGCGTGACCGATCTGGCGAGGCCGCCCGCGATGTCGTTGGCGGCGGTGTCGAAGCATTTGATCGTTTTGGAGAAGGCGTTCATGGCGCGGACATCGGCGAACATATCTGCGGGCGACGCTGGTGATCTTGTGCATGTCCAGGCGTCAAAACTTTCGCATTATTTGAACCGTGTAATTTCGTTGAGCGATCCTCTTCCGGTCGCCGCATAGCAATCTTGTTGCCGGTAATTGATAGGAGTCTCGCTCGAGTTCTCTATAAGCAATGATCTCAATTATCTCTAAGTATTTTGCTTAACGTAGAGCGAAGACAGCGGTGCTGACGGGCGCATCACTTGCAAGCGATGCGCTGTGAATTACCTTGCCACATTCGAGCCTGAGTGGGTGAAAGGTGTTTCTCTATTCATATGAGATAGAACGCTTTCGTTATTAATCCTGAATGAATCAACACAGAAGGAATCCATGCTTCTCAAGCTCTATCCTCAATTGAGTTTAAAAAATCTCCCAGCCACGCGCAGAGGTCCTTCGTCATTGGCCAAAGACGGCGCGCTCCGCGTCTCCGCCGAAATTCTGGAAAAGCTTCTCGGATCGACGGGACTTCCCAATCTCAACATTCGCTTTTGGGATGGAACCTATTGGCCGGGCAACGACCCCAAGCCCGCAACCCTCGTCCTGAATCGCCCGAGTGCCCTGAAAGAAATGCTCTCTGGCGGCTCGGAAGTATCCGTGGCCGAGGCCTACGTCCGGGAAGCTTTTGAAATCGAAGGCGATATGATTGCCGCGTGCGATTTGGCCGATGCCCTCGATGAGGAAACTCTCGGTTGGACGAAAACTCTTTCGGTGGCGTTGCAACTGGCAGGCTTGCCCGATTTCAGCCACGAGAAAAAAAGCGGAGGCTTTCGACTGCCGCTGCTCGACGGGAAAAGACACTCCCCCAAGCGTGATCGCCGCGCCATTCAGTTTCACTATGATGTCTCCAACGAATTCTATAAGCATTGGCTCGATTCCCGGATGGTTTATTCCTGCGGTTATTTTGAAGCCGACGACACGAGCCTCGACCAGGCGCAGCTGGCCAAGCTCGACCACATCTGTCGCAAACTCGACCTTCGCCCGGGTGAACGCTTTCTCGATATTGGTTGCGGCTGGGGGGCGCTTCTGCTCCACGCGGCCAGTCGCTACGGCGTTCATGCGGTCGGCGTAACTTTGAGCAAGAAGCAATTTGATTGGACCGTGAAGCGCGTTCAGGAGGAAAACCTGGAGCAGCTTGTCACCGTCTGGCTGAAGGATTATCGGGCGCTCCCCGACGATGAAAGCTACGACAAGATCGCCAGCGTCGGCATGGTCGAGCACGTCGGAACATCCCATTTGCCCGAATATTTTGGCAAAGTTTCCTCGCTACTTAAGCCGGGCGGCCTCTTTCTCAACCACGGCATCGGAATGGGTGCGCGACCGAGGAGAAATGAAAAGGAATGCTTCATCCAGGAATTCGTCTTTCCCGATAGCGATCTTCAACCCATCGGGCAAATGCTCGCCGCCGCTGAAGGGGCCCAATTTGATGTCCGTGATGTCGAAAGTCTGCGCGAGCACTATGCCCGGACGTTGCGCCATTGGGTGACTCGGCTCGAAACCCGACACGATCAAGCGGCCGCTGAAATCGGGGAGGAAGCCTACCGTGTCTGGAGGCTCTATCTGGCCGGTTCGGCCCACGGTTTTCAGCGCGGACACCTGAGCATCTATCAAACGCTGCTCGCCAAGATGGATGCCCACGGGATGGCCGGAGTTCCTCTGACTCGCAAAGATTGGTATGAGCAGAAAAAGCCGGATTGATCCATGCGCGCCATGGTTTTCAAAATCCCTTCGACTTCCCATTCATTTCGGCCAAAAATAGCGCATGAAAAAAGCTCGAGGTTTACGAGCCCAGACCGAGCCGGCCCTTAAAAATAAGGCCCAGGCCTCGCCCGCACATTCCTCGAAAATGTCGGATCCGGAGGGTTCATTCCATCAATTCCCCATCGTCGCCATTGGCGCTTCCGCGGGTGGACTCGAAGCCATCTCCCAATTGGTGGAGCATCTCACGCCCGATCTGGGGATGGCTTACGTTGTTGTCCAGCATCTGGACCCCAAGCACAAAAGCATGCTGACGGAAATCCTGTCGCGTCACACCGCGGTCCCCGTTGGAGAGGTCAGGCACAAAACAAAGATCGAGAAAAACCGGATCTACGTGATTCCGCCCAATCGAAACCTGTCTCTGCAGCGCGGTGAATTTTGTCTTTCTTCACGCAGTTCCTCTACCGCCCGGGAAATGCCCATCGATTTTTTCTTCCGCTCGGTGGCGCTCAATAGCTCCGGCAATTGTATCGGCGTCGTACTCTCCGGAACGGGCAGCGATGGTTCCCTTGGCATCGAGGAAATCAAATCGACCGGCGGTATCACCTTTGCCCAGGACCAAAATTCCGCCAGGCACGACTCCATGCCACGCGCCGCCGTTGCCACCGGCTGTGTCGATTACGTGCTCTCGCCCGAAGCCATCGCGCTCGAACTCAAACGTATTGCGCAACATCCCTACACGAACGGTAAAAAAATCTCCACCTTGAGCCAGGAGGCACAGCTTCAGCGAATTTTCGCCATGCTGCGGAACCGCACCTCGGTTGACTTCAAGCATTACAAGCAGAACACGATTAAACGCCGTATCTTCCGGCGCATGGCCCTTTTAAAAATTGAGGGCATGGAGGACTACATCCAGGCGCTGCTCAATAACCAGGCCGAGCTTGATGCCCTCTATCAGGACTTGTTGATCAAGGTCACGTGTTTTTTCCGGGAGCCCAATTCGTTCAAAATCCTGCACGACTACGTTTTTCCCGTCATTGTACGAAATCGGGCCCGGCAGGAGGCCATCCGGTTTTGGATCCCCGGCTGCTCGACGGGAGAGGAAGTGTACTCGCTCGCGATCGCCCTGCTCGAATACATGGGCGACAGTGCCAGCGCCACGCCCATCCAGATTTTTGGCACCGACGTCAGCAACACCGCACTGGAAAAAGCGCGCAGCGGAATCTACATCGAAAACATCGCGCTCGACGTTTCACCGGAGCGCCTGCGGCGTTGGTTCGTCCGGGTGGACCGCGGCTATCAAATCTCGAAAGACATCCGGGAGATGTGCATTTTCGCCAGGCAAAACATCACTTCCGATCCGCCCTTTTCAAAGATCGACCTGGTCAGTTGCCGCAATCTTTTGATTTATCTCGATACCGTTTTCCAGGCGCGAGTGATGCCCGTCTTTCACTACGCGCTCAAGCCGGCGGGCTTCCTGATGCTCGGCAATTCCGAATCGATCGGCGGCCATCTCGATCTGTTTGCACCGGTGGACAAACGGGCCAAAATCTATACCAAGAAATCCAACGGTCACGCCCCCGACGTTTCCTTTACCCGATCGCTACCGGAGCATATGGGAAAAGAACACATTCCCATGATCGAACATCGCCAGCCCCCCAACATCCAGCAAGAGGCCGATCGGTTTATCGTTTCGCGCTTCGCCCCCAATGGAGTCATCATCGACGACGAATTCAAGATCATCCAGTTTCGCGGAACGACCGGTGACTACCTCGAACCCGCGCCGGGACGGGCCACGTTTAACCTGCTCAAAATGGCGCGCGGAAACCTTGGCCTTGAGCTTCGGTCCCTTGTCCAGCGGGTCAAATCGTCCGGACATCCGGCCCGTGCGGGTGGAGTCCGTTTCCAACCCGAGCAGGGAGTGGCGCGCGATATTGTCCTCGAGGTCGCGCCCATTCGGACCAGCGGCTCGTCCAATCATCATTTTCTGGTTCTCTTCGAGGAATTGCCGACCGCGCCCGTAAGGGCAAGGATTTCAGCAGAGACCTCGGTACCCTCGTCTCGCGAGGAAAAGCAGGTGGAACAACATGCCGAGATATCCGAATTGAAACGGGACCTCACCGCGACCAAGGCCTACCTCCAATCGACCATCGAGGAAACCGAGGCGACCACCGAGGAACTCAAGTCGGCCAACGAAGAGATCATGTCGAGCAACGAAGAGTTGCAAAGCACGAACGAAGAACTCGAGACCGCCAAGGAGGAGTTGCAGTCGACCAACGAAGAATTGACGACCGTCAACGAAGAGGTCCAGGCCCGCAACGCCGAATTGAGCCTGCTCAACAGCGACCTCGGCAATTTTCTGGGCAGCGTCAATGTCCCCGTTGTCATGCTCGGCACCGATCTTAGGATCAGGCGATTCACGCCCATGACCAAGCGGGTCTTCAACTTGATCCCCACCGACATCGGGCGTCCCTTCGGGGACATTAAACCGAAGGTCGTCGTGCCTCATCTCGAACGGCTGATCGCCCAGGTCATCGACACCGTCACGGTCCATGAGCAGGAGGTGGTCGACGATGAAGGCAGGTATTACCACATGTCGATCCGTCCCTACCGCACGCCGGAAAACAAGATCGACGGCGCCATCCTCGTTTTTCTCGACATCGATTCGGTCAAGCGTGCCAGCTTGCAACTGGAAGAAGCAAAAAGATACGCCGAAGCTATCGTCGAGACGGTCCTCGATCCCTTGCTGGTGCTGGATTCCGAATTTACGATCCAGCGGGCCAACTCCGCCTACTATCAGTTATTTGAGACCGATGCCCGGCAAACGGAGAACCGTTCACTCTTTGCGCTCGATAAGAGCCAGTGGGACATGCCCGAAATCCGGCATCTGCTCCAAGCCGCCTTTAAACGCCGCCAAAAAATCAAGCCTGTGGAGATCACGGAACGCTTTTCCCGGATCGGAGAACGCTCCCTTGTCGTCAGTGCGCGGTACATGGCGCGTAATGGCGGGGAACCGCCTTTGATCCTGTTAAGCATGGTCGATATTTCCGCCCGGAAAAGGGCCGAGAATGAAAGAGCATGCCTTGCCCTGCAGTTGACAAAAGAACGCGCGCTCTTTGAGGCCATCCTTCGTCAAATGGGCATGGGAGTGGCCATCTTTGAGGCGCCCAGTGGCCAGTTGATCCTGGCCAACGCCAGCCTCGAATTGATTCTCAAAAAGAAGTTGCCCGCTTCGGCACACCTAATGTCCTTCCATAAGCTGCGCGCCAGCCATGTCACCGATGGCCCCCTCAAGGGCTCCGACTGGCCCATGGAACGTTCCCTGCGCAAGGGAGAAGTTGTGCCGTACGAGGAAATTGCCCTGGAGCGGACCAAGGGGGAGCGGGTGATTCTCCAGGTCAGTTCAACTCCCGTCTACGATGGGAAGAAAAACATGATCGCCGTGGTTGCGCTCTTTTTGGACATCACCGAGCGCAAACGCATCAAGGAACAAATTGTCGATATCAGCAGCCGGGAACAGCAGCGGATCGCTCATGATCTGCACGATGGCCTGGGGCAGGAACTGGCCGCCATCGGCTACCGGGTCAAGGCCCTCAAGTCGCGTCTTACCCGGGGACACATCGAGGAAGCGACTGAGGCGGGAAAGATTGGCGCTCTCATGGAGGCTGCCCTGGCGCGCACCCGCGATCTGGTCAGGTTTCTTCAGCCCGTGGCGATGGATACGCAGGGGTTAATGCAAAGCCTGAAAGAGTTGGCCCAGTCGTCCTCGCGCCTTTACCACGTTGACTGCGCCTTCAAATGCCCGAGGCCCATTCCGATTGCCAATCAAGATGCGGCCACCCATATCTTTCACATCGCCCAGGAAGCCATCCATAACGCCATCAAGCATGGAAAGCCTCGACGCATCGCCATCGGATTGCACAAACGACGGGGCTTGGTTGAATTGACCATTGCCAATAATGGGCTCGATTTTAATCCGTCCCGGCATGCCCGTAAAAGTGGTTTCGGTCTCCACATCATGAATTATCGCGCCAACGTGCTTCATGGAGAATTGAGCGTCAAACGCCAGCGGCCCCAAGGAACTTTGGTCACGTGTCTTTTTAAAGCGAACATTAACCTCTAGTATGCTAGAGTAGGACATGAGGGCCAAGTTGGACCATGGGTCAAAGGACGGCAAAAGACGCATTTTTCTCGTCGATGATCATCCCGTCCTTCGGGATGGCCTACGGCGTCTTCTCGAAGCAGAATCCGATTTGCATGTGTGCGGAGAAGCGGAGAGCGCCCGTAAGGCTATCGATCGGATCGAGGATGCTTCCCCGGAACTTATCATCATCGATATCTCACTGCCCGGCCCCAGCGGAATCGAGCTGATCAAAGGACTGAAAGCACGGTTTCCCAAGCTCCGCATGCTGGTGCTTTCGATGCACGATGAAGCCTTGTATGCGGAGAGAGCCCTTCGTGCCGGGGCAAAAGGTTATGTCATGAAGCAGGCTCCCACCGAGTATCTTCTCACCGCGGTCCGCCGTGTGTTGATGGATGAAGTCTACCTGAGCCAAACGCTTTCCTCCCAAATTTTAGGGGCCTTTGTTTCACAAAAGGTCAATCCCGGCCCCATCCTAAAAAAACTTAGTGACCGGGAGTTGGAAATCATGCGCCAGATCGGCAAGGGCTTTACCACCGGCGAGACGGCCCATGAGTTGGGCATCAGCAGCAAGACGGTCGAGTCTCATCGCGGGAACATCCGGCGGAAATTGAATCTGAGAAGCGGTTCGGAATTGGTCCGCTTCGCCATGGCCCATGCCGAGGACCGGGTCTAAAAGTTGTTGATTCATCCGTCAGTCGCAGGATGCGTTCCTAAGCCTTTTGCCTAGATATATTTAAGCCATCGCCTCCTTGTAGAAAGCGCAGCGGCCCGATTGTTTGAAGTGGTTTATAAAGTAGAATGGCGAATAGCTATGAGCGCCACTCCATCTTCAACCAGAGCGCCGATTCTCTTCTTGGTCGAAGATGACTATGATTGGACGTTTTTTTTCTGTACCGAATTTCAAAAACTTGCGCCCCGTTGGGAAATCGTCTCCAGCCGCGACGGTGCAGAGGCCATGCGCTTGTTGTCGCGAGCCGTTGTCCCGCGGGTGATCGTCACTGATCTCAACATGCCCGGCATCGGTGGCATAGCGTTGATCGAGTGGATCAAAAATCAGGAGCCATTTCGCGCCCTTCCACTCGTCGTCCTTTCGAGTTCCGAGGATCCCACTCACCGTCAATGCTGCGCAAACCTGGGCATCAACAGCTATTTGGTGAAACCCAATTCGCTTAATGAGTTGCGCCAGAATATTCGTGATATCATAACATTAGGCGACGCATCGCACTTTGATTCCAAGGACAGGAACGAAATGCGATGCGTTTGAATTTATTTACCTGTTACCGGATCGAAAACGTGAGTCGGGCGAAGGCCATATCTTAGGAGCTAATGTCCATGAAAAATCGTCTTTCAACCACCATTCGAAATAAAATCCCAATTAAGACCACGGAGGGCATACCTTCCAAACTCATTGAGTTGGTCAGGTTGCGCGTTGCTCAAATCCATCAGTGCCCGGATTCCATTGCCGAGCACCGGGAAAGACTAAAAGGCTTCGGAGAAACCGAGGGGCGGCTTCACGAACTCGAAACATGGGGGCCATCCATTCTCTTCGATGGCCAGGAGCGTGCCGCGTTGGCGCTTTGCGAGACAATCACCCGGAATCCAGAGCAACCTTTGCCGGATCGCCTGATTCAAGAGATGCGCCGTTACTTTACCAAAAGTGCCATCGTCAGCCTGACCCTGGCCATTTTGGCCGTGAACGATTGGAGTTTCAGGGACAATTCTCACGGCATTCTCTCGAACCAAATTCCCGCGTCTTCCTGAACGAGACCACCGCCAAACTCACAATATTAAAAAAGCCGTCATCCTGAGCCGTAACGATGCGGTTGCTCCTGTAGCGGCGCGTCTATGACCGCCGAACGCATGAGCCACACGGTCTGGCCTATGCTCGGCGGTCATAGACGCGCCGCTACAGGCTGAGTTTCCCTTTTCAGCATTGTTACGACTGAGCGAACCACTTTCAAAGAGGGTCTCTAAATGGATATCAGGAACAAACCCGGTCCGCAGAACCGGCCTGCCTCTGCAAAAGTCATCCCACTTTGACTTGATGAAAAACATTGGCGATGGCCTTGGAAAAAGACCCAAAAGTTATCGGTTTTTCAACGTAACTTACCACTTTCAGCCTTTGGCATTCCTCAATGTCTTTCGGATCGCTGGAGCCAGTCATCACGATGACCGGGAGGTCCTCCATTTCTCGCTCGGCCCGAATCCGGCGTAAGAGATCCAGACCGTCCATGCCTGGCAGGCGCAAATCAAGGAAAACGGCGATCAATTTTCCCTCGCGGCGTCCGGTCTGAAAATCCTCCAGCACGGACAACGCTCGAATGCCGTCCCGCACAAAAATAACGTTGTCCGCCATTCGTTCCTTTTTCAGTCGGAGATGCAGGAGTTCCCGGTCTGCAGGATCGTCCTCGACAACCAGGATCCGGGCGGGAATTCCGACATGGGTATTGATCCACTCATTGACGGACATGATATTCAGCGTGAGGCGAACCATTTCGGCGCTGCTGAAGTGATGTTTGGTTTCATCAAGGACGCCGGGAGCAAGTTCCTCGGACGGGTTCATCGCCATCGATTCACTCAACTTAAACGCGGCCTTTTCCCGGTCCGTAAAGGCAGTCGATTCGCGCCAATGGTCGAATTCCCGCAGTCGTCGGTCGGTTTCTCCTCTGGCCTTTAGTTTGTCACGATATTTTGCTACGCTGTCGGCATGTTGGCGGACCTGCGACACCCTTAGTCGGGCCCACTCAAGGATGTTCTCCAAGTCAGAGGCGCATTCGTTTTCGTCGCGGCAATGCTCCATATTTCCCTTTTTTCCCCGGTCTCGTTTGATTGAAGTGTCCAGTTTCACAAAGAACCATCCTTCTTCGGTGACCATGCTCGACCATGCGGGCATCTATACGTTAATTTATACTCCCTTGGGGAGATAGAGGGGGGATACTGATTCGTCCCTAAGCCAATCGCTCAGGCTTGACCTCGGGCTACATTGCCCGCCTCTGGAAAAGCAAAGAAGGCCTTCAATAACGCCGTCACCCGGATGCGTTCGATGTGCTGGCAGATAACCCACACGCGATAGTTGGCGTATAGTGGTGGGTTGGATTTAACTCAATGTTCATGCGACGAAAAACCAGAGGCAACCCATGAAAATTACGCAAGCCACTTCCCTCAGGCCACCCCGCCGGGGCATCCATATCCTTGCTGACAGCCTGCCCGCCATCCTTAAACCCACTCCACAAAGCCTGCTTGATCGAGGCGTCGCAATCTTAGCCGACGCGGAAGACGCGGAGTTCCCCTGGGTCAACAATCTCGCTTATCACCTGGATGGAGACGAAACGAATCTCGAAGCCGGCAATAAAATTGTCGGAGCCACGGTTGATCCCGTCATCGTGTGCCTGGCCCGTCGCTATCGGCGTGCGATGCGTAACGGCGGCATCCGACCGGGCCCGGTTAAAATCCCGACCTTGGAGGACGCTCTTGATGAACTGAAGGATTCCCCCGCGTGGCAAAGCTTCAATACGGCTTACGTCGCGGCGGCGTGACGCTATAAGATAAATCGTCCTCTCCATCCGCTCTTCAAAAAATGGCCGCTCAAGGGGCCGGTTCCCAATGAAACCCAAGGGTGCATTGGCGTGGCAGCGGCAAGTGAATTAGATTGGAGACGGTTATGAACGAACAATGGCACCAATGGTTGGCGGAACTTTCCAAAGCCCTCAACTATCCGCTCATCGAGATCGGCGAGACCAGCCTGAGCGTGAGCAATATCTTCAAGCTCACCTTCCTCGTGGTGTTGGTGCTCGTTGCGGAAAGGCACCTAAGGGGACTTCTGCGGCAGCGCGTTCTAGCCCGCCCGCATCTCAATCTCGATCTCCAGTACGCGATCAGCCGATTCGCGGGCTATTGCTTCATTGCGCTCGGCTTCTCCTTCGCCTTGAAGGCGATTCACCTGGATTTAAGCGCGTTCGCGGTCATTTTCGGCGCGCTTGGCATCGGCGTCGGCTTTGGCCTGCAAAACATCGTCAGCAACTTCATCAGCGGATTGATCATTCTCGCCGAACGGCCCATCGCCATTGGGCATCGCGTCGAAGTGAGCGGCGTGACGGGACAGGTCACGCAAATCAACTTGCGCAGCACCACCGTGGTGACGAACGACAACATCGCGATCATCGTTCCAAATTCGAATTTCATTACGAATGCCGTCACCAACTGGAGTTATGGCGATCCCAAGATACGAATGCGTCTGCCGCTTAGCGTCGCTTACGGCACCGAGTTGGAAAAACTTCGGACGTTGCTCCTGGAAGTGGCCGCCGCCAACCCCTCTGTCCTCAAGGATCCCAAACCCTCTGTGCGGTGCCTCGGCTTTGGCGAGAACTCACTGAACTTTGAACTGGCCGTCTGGACGATTGCGATGGCGGACCGTCCGACCCGGTTCCGCAGCGACCTCTTCTTTGCGATCGAGCGAATCTTGCGGGAAAACAAGATAGAAATTCCCTTTCCGCAGCGCGAAATTTATCTGCGCTCTGGAAAACTCGAGATCGAAACGAAGCCCGCCCCATCGACGCGTAACCCGTGAACAAGCGAATCGGGACATAATTCCCGTCCAAGCCGGCCAAAGAGATGTATATTGGAGCAAAGGAAAGCGAGATGAGAAAAACCAACTCAGTGGCTGTCCTGGTCTTCCTTGTCATTCTTGGCGTGGGTGGAGCTTTTGCTTACACCGTGGCGACCGTTTCCAGCGCGTTGGGCGCCACGATTGGAATCATTACCCTGGTTCTTGCCGTCATCATCTCGTCCGCCATCAAGATTGCGGACCAGTGGGACCGGGCCATCATTCTGCGACTGGGCCGTTTTTATTCCCTCAAAGGGCCCGGACTCTTTTTAATTATCCCAGTCATTGATGTCATTCCCTACTGGATCGACATTCGCGTCATCCCCACTTCCTTTAAGGCCGAGAAGACCCTGACCAAGGACACCGTGCCCGTCGATGTGGATGCCGTTCTTTTTTGGCAAGTCGTCGATCCCAAGAAAGCGGCCCTGGACGTGGCTGATTACCAAAGCGCCATTGGATGGGCCTCACAAACAGCCCTGCGCGATGTCATCGGCAAGACCCAGCTCTCCGATATGCTGGAGGGACGGGAAAAGATCAGCAGCGAATTGCAGAAAATCATCGACGAACGCACCGAGCCTTGGGGCATCAAAGTCATTTCCGTGGAAGTCAAAGACGTGCTGATTCCCCCGGCCCTCGAAGATGCCATGTCCATGCAGGCCCAGGCCGAGCGGGAACGCCAGGCCCGTGTCATCCTGGGAGACTCGGAACGCCAGATAGCGGAAAAATTCGGCGAAGCCGCCAAGACTTATGCCGGCAACCCAACCGCTTTTCATCTGCGGGCCATGAACATGCTTTATGAAGGGCTCAAGGAAAACTCCACCATCGTCATCGTCCCCAGTTCGGCGGTGGAGAGCATGCAACTCGGAGGCATGGCCGGTTTAACCGCGTTGACCATGGGCCTGGGCAAGGCGGAGGGTCAGAAAAAGCAAGCTGGCGAGCCCGCAATTTCTGGGTAAGCTCAAGCACAACCCAATTAACGTATGAATCAACTCGATCAACTCAAACAGTTCACCAAGGTCGTGGCCGACACGGGCGATTTTGCCACTCTCAAAGAATACACGCCTCAGGATGCGACCACCAATCCCAGCCTGATTTTCGCGGCAACGAAGATCGAGCGCTACAAAGGGCTGCTCGACCAGGCGGTTGACGAAAACCGAAAATCGGACTTGAAGGACGCCGCGCTGATTAACCACATCACCGATCGGCTCCTGATTCTTTTTGGCACCGAGATTTTGAAGATCGTACCCGGGCGCGTCAGCACGGAAACGGACGCAAGGCTGGCCTTCGATACCGAGGCCTTGGTCAAGAAGGGACGGCAATTGATCGCGCTTTACGAGAAGCACGGGACATCCCGGGAGCGGGTGCTGATCAAGGTGGCATCGACTTGGGAAGGCATTCGCGCGGCGGAGATTCTTCAAAGCGAAGGAATCAAGTGCAACCTGACGCTTCTATTCTCGGTGGTGCAAGCCGCCGCATGCGCGGAAGCCAAGATACAATTGATCTCGCCTTTCGTGGGTCGAATTTACGATTGGTACAAGAAAGCGGAAAATCGCGACTTCACGGGACCGGAAGATCCGGGCGTCAAAGGCACGACCGCCATTTACAATTACTTCAAAAAATTCGGGTACAAGACCGAGGTCATGGGCGCAAGTTTTCGAAACACAAAGCAGATCCTGGAATTGGCCGGATGCGACCTCCTCACCATCAGCCCCAAGTTGCTTGGCGAGTTGACGAAATCGGAAGAGAAAGTGGAGCGAAAGCTGTCGCCGGAAATCGCGCAGAGCCTGCCGATCGAAAAAGTCCCCACAGACGAGAAGGGCTTTAGGTGGTTGTTGAACGAGGACGCCATGGCAACGGAAAAGCTGGCAGAAGGCATCCGACTCTTCACCGCCGACTCGATCAAGCTGGACGGACTCATCGCTGACCAGTTAAAGGCAAAATAGTCGATCGCGACCGAGGAACGGACGGCCTCGCCTCTATCACGAACCGCGCATGAGGTAACCCTTTGACAAAGGGAACAGCCGGTTCGTGGCGCGACATGTCGCAAAGGAAGAATCAACGCCAAGCCGTTCCAGCGTTTATTTATTTCTGGGCAGCTCGGGTGCTAGGGTTGGCGTGTGGAGTTCACTCTTCATGTTTCCCTTGTCCCCATGCAAAGGCTTGATTAATCCAGATTGAAATTCAAGGCCCGCTTTCAGTTAAGCCGACCTTTCTGTCGCATTGACTTCCAATTTAATATTGTTATTCATCGCCCCGTGGAGGAGCTCAATAACAAAAGCCTTGCTTGGGCCCTGCCCAAGGCAGCTGTCCTCGCCACCGTAATTATCGGACTCCTTGGTTTCCAGCGCGTCGAAGCGCAGGGGGTTGGTAATCCCCTCATCGGATATGACGCCTCGACGGACTATTTTCTGGATTACTCCAGCGGAAATTTCAACCCGGGAAACTCGAGTGATGTCCAAGTAAATGTTTCCGTCGATGGAGGAGCCTTCCACTCGCTTGATGTCGACACGGGATCACGGGGCCTTTACGAATCGAGCGACGCGTTGCCGGCAACTATCATCTCGGACGCCACGGGGCCGACCTATTTAGGGACGATCGACCTCAGCAGCTCGGGACGAGTTTACACGGGTGTGTGGGTACCCACCACCGAGACGTTGCCCGTGAATATACAGCAAAACGGTGTCACAACCGTTGCCGGAACAACCATTACCTCGTCGGCCAACATCCTCGATGTCACGACGCTTTCTGCCCAAGCCCAAGGAAACCGCACCGCAACCTTCGGAGTAACCGCCAATGCCCCTGTTGGATCATCGCTCGTACTCACTGACGGAGGCACGGTGACAGTCTCGTCGGGAGGAGGCAGCAGCGCAAATTACGTCTCACTCACAGGCACCCAGGCGATCTCCTACGCCCAGAACCCGGGTAAAATCGCTGACGTTTCCAACTTTGGCATCGGGTTTGATCTCAGCGGCGCACCCGGCGGTACGGGACCGGTCGGCAATAACGTGAACCAGATCACTAATGTGCTGATCAATATCAACCCGACCGTCAGCGGGACATACGTGCAGGGCTACGTCATCACGACCAACGGAATTCAACTAGGGCTTACCTCCGCCAACACGGGCTATGCCTACACCAGCCTCAACACCACCAAGTTGGCCTCCACGAATTCCCAGCCCGACTGGCAAACACCGCTGGGGCAGACCACCGTTAACGGGACCATCAATAAAGCAGGGTCTATTGTCATGGACTCTGGAATCCCCGATGCCTTCATCAGCGCTCCTGGTCTTTCGGGAACACTCACCCAATTGTCCGTATCCCTGATTAACTCGGGCGGCGCCGTGGGCTACCAGATTGATTTAAGCGGCACTAGTGAACTGAATCCTCAACCCGACTCTGGCAACAACGCCGCCGCGATCCTGGTCGTCGCCCCGACAACCGATGGGACCTTTTCGCAAAACAAGACCCCTTATCAGGCACAATTTTTTAACACCGGCCGGAACGTCTTTGAGGGCTTCGACATGCTTTACGACGCGCAAGACGGGTATATGGGCCTTCTGCCCACGACCTATGGAGATTCGCTGATCGCTTCAGATGATCTCTCCTTCACCGCCGGCTACTACGCAGACCCCATCCCCGAAAGCCAGTCGACAGCCATCGTACTTGCAGGCCTCGTCGTTTATTTGTTTCGAAGTCTGAAGAGAACGCGGTATTGCCGAAAACATGGCTTGGAATGGGAGAACCTCCCAACCGAGTGCGAATGCTGTAAGGGTCTTATCGGGTTGAACCATTGCCAGACTCAATCGCCGCCCGGATAACCCCATCGTGGCGATGCGCGGAAAGTTCGACATTGTCGTCCAACACCACGCGCGTTCCAAACGGTCCCGGCGCCAAATGACCCACATCGATTTCACGCCCATTTGCACCGATGAAATAGAGACGATTCGTTATCCTGTTCAAATGGATGCTCGGAAAGGAAAGCTCAAAAGTATCGATCAACGTCTGGTCTCTCCACACGGCCGGAGAGGCCACCTGGCTGTAGGCGACATGCAGCCTAAGCTGCTCTTTGGAATCACTCCATGTTAGTTTCTGGCTAAGCTTGTCTCCCGCAATATTATACCAAGCGGGAGGATGATCAGGACTAACGATACAAAAGCTGGGCTCTCCGGCTGAACAGGGCAACAGCGACAAAGTTATCACTGCGCTAATCAGAGGTATAGTGAGCGGCCTCATAAAACCATCCCGCGTTAAAACCATCGGATGGCTAAACTTACTCGATTTTGAACTTCACGCTAGCGCCCGGCTTAAAATTCATCGTAAGTTATTTAAATAAAATATACTGCGATAATAATTACCTATAATTATAGCATGCGGCTTGTGCTACATGATACTTCATTCGATTTATCCTCCTTTCCGCACCCAAAAAAGTCACATGGCCGTAACTTTTTTTTCCTTTCATTTACTCAGTTGCTTGTGCAAGTTTTGGACTGCCTGAGGCAGCAGGCAAACGCACAGGAGAAAGAATGGCTCCTTGCCAGGAGAATTGCCACCAACCACAGGGAAAGAAAATGAAACTTACCAATTATATCTTTGGGCCTGTCGCCGTCTGCGCCTTGGCCTTTATGCCGGTTGACCCAGTGCACGCCCAACAGGGTGGCACTCAAGACAGTGCTTTGCTGGATGCCCTCGTCCAAAAGGGCGTTCTTTCCAACCAGGAAGCCAAGGAAATCGAGAGCAAGGAACAGACGCAGTACAATAGCACAGCGGCGAGCAAGATCATTATGCCGTCATCCGTCAAGAGCATCACCTTCTACGGCGATCTGCGCCTCCGCTATGAAATGCGCGACGGTACCACGGGCAGCGGCTACACCGGCAACGGCGGAGCGCTCAGCCCTGCCGGCTCCGAAACCTTGAACCGTTACCGTTATCGCCTCCGCTTCGGGGCAAAGGGAGACCTTTACGATAATTTCTTTTGGGGAATCCGTCTCGCGTCCAACCCATACTATGATCGTTCGGGTAACGTAAACTTCGGTGCCAGTGACTCAGCCGGGCCTTTCGGCAAGGCTCGCAGCATCATGGCGATCGATCAGGTCTATCTCGGTTGGAAGGCCACCCCCGATTTCACGCTGATCGGCGGTCAAATGCCCCAACCGCTCTATACCACCAGCATGATCTGGGCGGAGGATATCAATCCGGCCGGTGCGGCGGAAAAATACGACCACACGTTCGACAACGGACTTGAGCTGTTTGCCACCGCGGGCCAGTTCGTTTACGGCGCTGCGAACGGTAACGGTATCAGCAACAACATCGGTTCCGGGCCGGGTTCTGCTGATGCCAGCACGATCTTCCAGTTCGCCGAACAGATCGGGTTCAAGTACAACTTCGACAAGGACACCTACTTCAAGATGGCTGCCACGGGTTACACCTACAGTGGTTCCAACAACGGTGGTGGTGCAGTCGTCGGTCCTACGGCCTCGGTTGCCTCGCTTTACAGTGCTGCGCCGAACGCCCTGCCGGCGCCGAACGCCAGCCCGAGCTTCTTCAACGGTCCGTTTGTCGGGGCCGCCTCGGCGGGTGCCGTGCCTGCCGCCGCCAGCGCCACTGCGGGTGGTTCGTCGAATGTCTCCGGTATCAACGACTTGGCTGTGCTCGAATTCCCGATGGAATTTGACTTCAAGATCGGACCTGGCGTCCAGCACTCGAAGACTGGCGATCCGAAAGACGCCAAGGATATAACGGAAACGACCACCGGTTGGTCTCTCCCCGTCCGTCTCTTCAGCGACTTCGCGTATAACCTCGATGCCAATCAGCGGGCGGGCCAGGCTCGTCAGGCGCTCAACTTCATCAAGGGTAACGCCAACATGACCGGAAGTACCTCTGTCACGGGCGCGGGAACCGCGGCTGGAAACGCCAATATCCTCGCGTCTCCTTCCTACCAAGGTGTCCTCCATTCCGGAACGAACCTCCTCGACCAATGCGCTTATCAGGTTGGTGCCGAGTTTGGCCAGCTCAAGAAAAAGGGCGACTGGGACGGCAAGCTCTTCTGGCAGAGCACCGGTTACTATGCGGTTGACCCCAACCTGATCGATGCCGATATCTTCAATGCGGCAACGAACATGCAGGGTATCGTGGCTTCCGTCTCCCACAACTGGACAGACGGTCTCTCGTCCCAGGTTCGTTACGCGTATGCCATGCCGGTCAACGGCCTTCTGGCCACACCGAACGTGAATCAGGATTTAACGCTCGGCAATATCAGGGAGTACAACCTGTTCCAGGCCGACCTGATGTGGAAGTTCTAAAGATCAAGCGCAAGCCAAGAGACTAAATTCTCCCAAAAAGTGGCGCGGGTTCGCATCATGCAACCCGCGCCATTTTTTTTAGGCAAACCGCCATCGAACAAAGCCGTGCTGCAACGGAACTTTGTAATCGTATTAGAGCTGACTTAGCCGCTTGAGCCTCATCTTCACCAGAAGCATTGGATCGTGTTGAACTTCTTGATCAAATCGCAGATCAGACCCGGAAAATTCTCAGACTGGTTGGCGGAATGGCTCGCGACGTCGTCACTTTCCTTGAAGCCGTAGAACTCAGATCATTTTATCGTGGTAGTGCCGCCGGGACTTGAAAAGATTCCCCAGTTGTAAAGTTGAGTAGCGCCCTCGCACTTTGATAGTCATATTTTGCCGTAGCGTCCTCTAATGCGGCCTCTGTGTAGTTAAGTTCCGCCTGGTTAAACTCGACGATAGAACTCGTGCCTAAACGATAACGAGCGTCAGCCAAGCGTTGCGCTTCAGCGGCACTTGTAATCAACTCAGCCGTTACACCCACGCGCTCCTTGTCCGTTACCATATTGAGCCAAGCCACGCGAACATCGCGCGAGATGGTGTTCTGGGTATCAATGACATCCTTGTCGGCCGCGAGCTTTAGCAGACGAGCCTCCTGGGTCTTGGCGTCCAGATTGCCTCCGTTCAGCAGTGGTATTTCAACATTCACCCCGGCGGCGTAATAATTATGATTAATCAGTTTATCGTTTCCCACCGGATTCACCCCGGCTGCCGCCAGCGCCGTGACTTTGGGATATTGCGCCGCCTGCTGCGCTTGAGCAAAACGTTGAGCGCCGTCCGCATCCTGCCGAAGAGCCGCAAGTTCGGGGCGTTTCGCCAGCCCAAGCTGAATCAGGCTATCGGGAGAATCCGGCAACTCTAGATCGAGAGGGACTTCGGAAAGCGCAAAGTGCTGGGCATCTTGAAATCCCATTGCCGTAGAAAGGGAAGCCTCGGCCTCCTGAACACCGCTTTGCGCTTGAATCAGAAGGAGTTTGGACTGACTCAATGCGACTTGGTCAAAGCTTGCGTCGAGAGTGGACTTAAGCTGATTCTTGACCAGCACGGAAACCTGATCGAGCGCAAGTTGCCTCGTTTTCACCGTCTCCTGGGCCACCTTCAGAACAGCCTGGGCGCGTAAAACATCAATATAAGTCCTATCCACTGCCAAAACGATGATGGCGCGTGCGACTCCAACGCGATCACTCGCTGCGTTGGCCCTAAACTTTGCACTTTCAGTCAAATCATAGGTGCGACCGAAGTCGGTGATAAGCTGATTGAGAACGACGCCATCCGATTGCCGGGAATAGACCGTTGGGTTATTCAGGCCCCCAAGAGCGGCCAGCCGCGTTGCAGAACCCGACTTCTCATCGTAGGGAGCGTAGACGGAAGTCGATTCACCGTTGATCTGCGGGAAAAAAGCGGAGCGTGCCTGTCGAATTTCCTGCCGGACCGCATCAGCGCTTAACTGTGCTGATGCGATCATTGGATGATTTTGCAAGGCGTAGGCTTCCGCTTGAGGCAGGGTGAAGCGTAGTCCATCCGGCGGTTTACTCGGAGGCACACCCTCGGCAAGGCAACGGAGCCCCAAACTTCCGGTAAGAAGGAAAGCGGGTAAGATCCAAGAAATTTTCACGAAACGGGCTCCGGCTCGACGTTGATATCGAGATGCTGTGCTTGGGGGCGATTGAGAACGTCCCGATCCCGATCTTTCTTTTCCCGACGTCGGTAAACGATTAGAAACGCAGCAGGAACGAGAAAAACCGTGAGCACAACGGAGACGCTCAATCCGCCAATAATCGCCTTTGCCAGCGGAGCGTATGCTTCTGATCCTGTCCCAAGCTTCAGAGCCATTGGAATCAGGCCGAAGATGGTGGCAAGCGACGTCATCAGGATGGGACGAAGACGCACACGGCAGGCATATCCCACGGCATCGCGTATGGCCATGCCCTCGTCTTCGATCAGGCGATGGGTGAACTCAACAATCAGAATGCTGTTGGATACAACTATACCAACCATCATAACGATACCCATGAGGGACATGACGTTCAAGGTGGTTCCGGTCAGAATAAGAGTCAAAATTACCCCCATCAATCCAGGGGGAACGGCGAGCAGAATGAGAAATGGATCCACGAATGAACGGAATTGAGCGACCAGGACGAGATAGACGAGAAGAACAGCAAGCAGCAATCCATAGCCAAAACTTGCAAATGAAGCATACATCGCCTGCACCGTTCCCCTTAACGTGACCCGTATCCCATTCGGTTTTGATACCTGATCGGCAATCTTTTGTACCGCTGGAGCTACTGTAGCCAGATTCTCCGTTTTGGTTGAGATGAAGACATCAATGATTCGACGGAGTTGATAATGGTCCACCTCAGTGGGCGCCAAAACTTTGGAAACATCGGCCACCATATCCAAACGAGTAGAGTCGGTATGGTTTGGGCCGCGTAAGGGAATACTACTGAGATCGCTGAGGCTCTTGACCATTCCCTCAGGATATTGAACCGTCAAAAAGTAATCATTGCCTGTCTTCGGATCCACCCAATAGCTCGGCGCAATCATCGCATTGGATGTCAAGGCCGTGATGATGTTGCTCACCACCTCACGTTGCGAAAGGCCCAATTCGCTGGCCCGGATGCGATTGATGTTGAGCTGAAGCGAAGGTGCGTCGATGTCCTGTGGAATCAAAACATCGCTTACTCCCGGCACTTTTTTGGCCTCTTGAGCAATTTTCTGCGCGACCGCATAAGCGTTTTCAAGATTGGTTCCACTCACCTGAACATCGATCGGTGCAGGCAATCCAAGGTTAAGCACGGCATCCACGAGTCCACCCGATTGAAAGTAGGTGCTAATTTCCGGCATTTCCCGTTGCACGGCGGCTCGAACGCGGTCCATGTATTCGTAACTTCCGACCTTGTGATCGTCGTTAAGGCTGACCTGTACGAAGGCGGTGTGTGAAGCGGAGTTCGTGCTATAAATCGAAGAAAATCCCGGGGTCGTGCCAATGTTTGAGACAATCAACCGCAGATCACGCGGATCAACTTCGCGCCGAACCAAGTCTTCCAACTTTTTGACTTCAGCTTCGGTGTCCTCGAGACGGGTACCGGTGACGGTCTTGATGTTAATTACGAACTGTCCCGGATCGGTGCGGGGAAAATAGGCAAGGCCCACCCAAGGACAGAGGGCAAGACTTGCGACGAAGAGACCAAGCAAGACGACGACTGTCAGCAGCGGACGCTTCAAGGCGACTCCAAGGATTCGTTCGTAGCTGTCGAGAAAATTGGTAAACCGCGCATTGAACCACGTATTGAAACGTCTGCCCCAACCTGGACTTTTATCAGAATGGTCTTTTCCGTCGGCGGAAACATCCTCGTGTTGGACAGAGTGGGCCTTGATCAGATTGGCGCAAAAGAGAGGAACCACCGTCATGGCCACCACGTACGAGGCGAAGAGCGATAGCACCACCGCTAACGCCAGCGCCGTGAAGAGAAATTGGCTCACGCCGTACAGGAAAGTAACGGGAAAAAAAACGATCGCCGTGGTAAAGGTGGCAGCCAAAACCGGTAAAGCGACTTCTGTGCCGCCGCGCTCCGAAGCGGCGCGAGGAGCTTCTCCCAGTTCCATGTGTCGAAAAATATTTTCCAAAACAACAACCGAGTTATCAATTAGCCGCGAAAAGGCGAGAGCGAGCCCTCCCAAAATCATTGAGTTGATCGAACCTCCTCCGAACGCCAGCGCAATGAAGGCGGCCAGTGCTGAGAGAGGAATGGAAAGAAAGACAGCAAGAGTCGCTCGAAAGTTGCCGAGAAAGACCAGAATCATCACGCCAGTCAGCACAAGTCCGATCGCTCCTTCATGCAGCAATGTCTCGATGGCCGTTTTGACAAAAACCGATTGATCGAAGACGACATTGGTAACGAGTGATTTCGGAACATCGAGCAAATCCTTGGTGGCATTTTTGATGCCTTCAACGATGGCGATGGTATTGGCATCTCCCCCTTGCTTGAACACCGGCAGATAAACCGAAGGTTGACCATCCACTCGCACAATATTGTATTGGATGGCAGATCCATCTTTTGCGAAGCCCACGTCCTTGACCAAAACGGGTGAATTATTGACCATTTTTAGCGGTACTTGATTGATGTCCTCCACATCGTTCAATTGGCTATTGGTGTAGATGTTGTAATCGAATGGGCCGATTTTCACGTCGCCTGCCGGCAGAATCAAATTTGACTCGTTCACGGTCCGCACCACGTCCATGACGCTCAGCTGGTTTGCTTCAAGCTTGGTCGGATCGACATAAATCATAATCTGACGATAACGGCCTCCAAACGGTGGTGGTACCGAAGCGCCAGAAACGCTCGAAATTTGATTTCGAATGGCGAACTGACCGAAATCACGCAACTGAGACTCGTTCAATCCTTCACCCTTGAGCGTTACAAGACAAACTGGAAGCCCCGAGGCATCCATTTTCAGGACCACGGGAGGCAACGTGCCAGGTGGCAGACGCCGAAGATTCGCCATGGCGAGATTGGAGATTGTCGTGACAGCGGAATCGGGATTTGTTCCGGGCTGGAAATAGACCTTGATAATGCTGACTCCCGGCAACGAGCGTGACTCCATATGCTCAATCCCACTTCCCAACGTGAAGAAGCGTTCGAAACGACCGGTGATATCGTTTTCAACCTGCTCGGGCGGCATTCCGCTAAAAAACGTGGCCACCACCACAACCGGAATTTTAATGGCAGGAAAGAGATCGACCGGCATTCGCACGATCGTGGTAACGCCCAGGACACAAACCATCAGGCAGAGAACGATGATAAAATAGGGGAATCGAATGGCAAATTTCGGCATACGACGAGAAGATTAGTCTCCGGCGATAAGCGCACGCAGACCTTCGACGGTGAAAGCAGGAGATTGACAATAGGTTATGATCTCCGCCTCCTTTTGCCGCAAGGCCGCCGCCGTCGCAGGAATCCGGCTCGCCAACTCTTTGGGCACGTTGACAATTCCGTGGCAATCGCCGTGCAGCAGATCGCCCGGAGAAATTTCCAATCCACCGATCTGGGCTGCGCCACCAATTCCGACCAAGTGGCTGTAAGCGTGAGAGACGCTCAGGCTGCCTGAAAACATCTGGAAGCCCATCGGCCTGATCTCGGGCAGATCTCGAACCGCGCCATTGGTCATCACGCCGATGCATCCAAGCGACTGTAGGATGGAAGCGTGCACTTCCCCAACCAGGGCCCCCATGCCGGGCGTTCGGTCCATATCTTGAATGACCAGGATTCTCGGTGAGGGAACCGCCAGAAGAAGATTCCACCAATCTGCATTTTCAAAAAATACCTTCCCTTTGGTGGGCGGCGTTCCCGCGCGCACCTTGAGCGTCATCGCATAACCAAGCACGGGCGGCATCTCGGGAAAGCGGCAGGTCAGTTCGTCCGCCGTATGGCCTTCGTTGCGCAGTTGAACGTGAAAACGTTCGATGGCATTGGCGACGGCGCAGGAGCCGAGCGATCGCAAACTATTAAACTCGGTCTCGTTTAAAACGCGTTGAAGGCCAAGATTATCGAGAGGGCGCATATTCATAGGTTGTTTCCAGGCATTTCCTTTGGCTGAGCCACTTGACCAATTTGAACGGAACTACGATTGCCGACGACCACGAGATCCCCCTCTTCCAAGCCTTTTAGTATTTCGGCCATACTGGGAGTTTCCAGGCCTACGGTGACATCCTGCTCCTTGATCTTGTGATCTTTACCCAAAACAAGAACGGTGGATTTGTCGCCCGTCGAGACGCATTGGATGGGAACGGCCAAGGCATCCTTCTTCTCAGAAAGAACTAGCCGCACCGTGGCATACATTCCCGGCGTATAAATAAAATCAGGATTATCCACATCCACTTCCGTCAACATGGTGCGGGTATCTGTGTCTACCTTTTGCGCAAAGCGAGATACTGTGCCCGAAAACGTCTTTCCTGAGGAAACGATCGTGATCTCGACAGGGCTCCCAACATGGACGTAGGCCACCGCCGATTCCGGAACCGGAAAGTCGAGGCGTAGGCGTTTCAACTCGGCGAAACTCACAAGCGGCATCGAATTTGAATTGCCTGAGGTACCTGATTGAACCGTTCCGGCCTGAACCAGGGCGCCCGTATCAGCGTACCGGCGGGTAACGACGCCATCAAATGGCGCTGAAATTGTCGAGTACGCCACCATATCCCGGAGATGATCGGCGTTCGCTTGCGCTTCCACGACCTTTTGCTTGGCGGCAGCAAGGTTAGCTTCATCAGCACGATTCTTAGCGTTGGCGGTATCGACATCTTGCTGTGCGATAAGTCCCTTTGTTTCTTGTGCGGCTGCACTCAAGCGGCTGGAGAGCAGGCTTGTCTCATCATAGGCGGCCTGCATGCTTTTGACCTGTTCCTGGGCGGTCAGTATCGCTGCATCCGCCTCTTTTAGTTGGTCTTCGATCTCAGGAATCTCCAATTTTGCAATAATATCGCCAGCCTTCGCATGGTCTCCCACATCGACATTGATTTGCTTCACATACCCACCAACTTTTGCGTGGATTTCCACCTCTTGATAGGGTTTGAATTCAGCCGTCAAAGTTACACCCCGGGACAAATCTTGATGCGTAACGCGAGCCACGGCCACGGTTTGGGTCGGGGGCGCCCCCTCACCGGGTTGTCCCTGCCCAGTACCGGCTGCTTGATTACACGCTGAGATAAGCAGCGGCATGACGATGATCGCCGCCGCTTGAAGAATTCGGAAAGATGCCCTGCAATAAATACTCTTCATACGCCCACCCTATTCTTGTCCCTCGTTACCACGACGGGGCGTTCCGCCAGGGGTAATTCAACCTGGAAGCGTGCCCCGAGCCCTTCCTGACTTTCCACGCGAACCCGCCCTCCATGGGCCTCAACGATAGATTGCACAATCGAAAGGCCCAAACCCGTGCCGCTCGTGCGACTGGTGCGTGCTTGCTCGGCCCGGAAGAAACGATCAAAAATGTGAGGCAAAGCGCTTTCGGAAATTCCCATTCCTGTGTCGGATACGCTTAAAATCGCAAGTCCAGACTCAGCCCAGACTCGTAAATTTATCTCCCCACCCTCAGGAGTGTATTTAAAAGCGTTATCGAGCAAGTTGACTCCAATCTGCTTGAGCCGGATCTCGTCGCCTTCAACAATTACTCCATGCGCGATTTGGCGTTTCAGATTTTGCAACTTATCTTCAGCCAATGGAGCCATTTGATCGGCGATTCCATTCATCAGCTCTCCAAAATCAAACTTTCCCCTTCGCATTTGCGCCTCACCCGTCTCAAGGCGTGAAACCAAGAGCAAACCTTCTATGATCCGGGTCAATCTCACCGCCTCCTCCAGAACATTGCCCATTCGCTCCGCCGTATCCTCGTTCAGTGCGGGATCTTTCACCAGAGTCTCCAACTCGCCGCGCATGATCGTCAGTGGAGTTCGTAACTCGTGGGAGGCATCGGCCGCAAATCGAGTGGCGAGTTGAAATGACGCGTCGAGTCGTTCAATCATGCGATTGAGCGCGGAAGAGAGACGTTCGAACTCATCTCCCGTTTTTGAAACGGGCAGACGTTGCCGTAGATTCTCCAGCGTTATTGCTTCTGCCGCACTAACGATTTGATCAACAGGTTTCAGTGCCCGGCCCAAAAGGATGTACCCACCGCCGATAGCGAGTCCAATGAGAAAGGGAAATCCGAGAATCAGGGTCCTCGTCAAACCAGATAAGGCAGTGGAAATGTCAGTTTCCGGCGCTCCAATCTGCACGGTGTAAATCGATCCATTGGCAATCCGATGATTCACGCCGATTACTTCCAGGCGTTCGTCGTTCGGAAGCATTACCTGGGATGGAACGGGGACACTTTCAGTTTGGCCTTGAGGGATAATCGTTGGCAGAGCCCCAGGCAAGACATCCGAATTGTTTGACCCGTAAATTTGATG
>Ga0206955_1023_pt1 | contig 38997 bp, 40 predicted proteins | sample Alteio_BWOrgHeat_34_FD_153247 | JGI IMG/M metagenome (GOLD analysis project Ga0206955, IMG submission 153247) | Enriched cells from forest soil in Barre Woods Harvard Forest LTER site, Petersham, Massachusetts, United States -... | ecosystem: Environmental > Terrestrial > Soil > Temperate forest >...
CAATTTCGATAAATGAGACGTCAACATCATTGGCTTTCATGGCCTTGACGATGTCCTTGGACTGGTATGACGGATACAGCCAATCAGACGTAAAAGTGATGATGAAAAATTTGGTTTTGACATTTTTAAATGCCCCCACCAAATCAGTATTTTCTGAAAGGTCAAAATAATCCAGGGCCTTGGATAAATATAAGTAGCTATTGGCATCAAAGCGCTGTACAAAGCTGGCTCCCCTATATTTAAGATAGGATTCCACTTCAAAGTCTTGGGAAAAATCATAGCCGACTTTTTCTTTGTCCTGCAATTTGCGTCCGAATTTTTCTTCCATCGAGCGCTCGGACATATAGGTAATGTGTCCAATCATCCGGGAAACCGACATCCCTTGCGCCGGCAATTCTTTGCCGTAGTAATCACCTTTATTCCAATTAGGGTCAGACATGATGGCCTGACGGGCCACTTCGTGCAAGGCGATTTGTTGGGCGGTGTGTTTGTAGTTAGTGGCAATGAGAATCGCTGACTGCAAGGTATCAGGAAATTTCACTGACCACTCAAGGGCCATCAAGCCGCCCATGGAGCCGCCTGAAGCAGCTAATAATTTTTTGATCCCCAGATGATCGATCAAATGTTTCTGGGAAACCACCATATCTTCAATGGTAATGACAGGAAAATTGAGACCATACGGTTTGCCGGTGGCTGGATTGATGGACGAAGGTCCGGTTGATCCTTTACACCCGCCTAAAACATTGGCACAGATAATAAAATATTTATTCGTATCAAATGCTTTGCCGGGCCCTATCATGGGGTCCCACCAGCCTGGATTTTTAGCATCCTTATGCCAGCCGGCAGCGTGAGCATCCCCAGTTAAGGCATGAAAAATCAAAATAGCATTGCTCTTATCAGCGTTTAATTTGCCGTAAGTTTCATAAGCCAGGGTCACGGGCCCTAATTTGACGCCGCTTTTTAAGACCAGCTCATTAGGCGCCTGGGCAAAGGTGAAATATTGGGTTTCGACAAACTGGGGATCACTCATGATTTAGGCGTAGCGGAACATGGCTTCGATGGTCTTTAGCGCGCGCAGGCGTGTGGGCTCATCTAAGATGACACGGTCCTTGGGTAAAGGGTTTTTAAGGGCTCGTAAGATATCTTCGAGTGTATTGGATTTCATAAATTTGCACATGGTGCAAGAACCGACTAATTGTTTCTCTGGAAATTCTGACTGCAGACGGGCGGAAAGCCCGCACTCCGTCAACATCAGGAATTGCTTGGAACTGGTATCCTTCATATACGCCAACATTTGTTCCGTACTGCCGACAAAGTCAGAATTATCAACAATGGCAGAGTTACATTCCGGGTGGCTGACAATTTTGGCATCGGGATATTCCAGTCTTACTTTGAGGATATCCTCCATGCCGTAATCTTCATGAACATAGCAAGTGCCTGAATAGAATTTAACATCTTTCTTGGTCCCTTGACGTTCCAAATAATTTTTTAAGTTCTGCCCCATAAATTTATCCGGCAGAAAATAAATTTTGTCATTAGGAATGCTTTGCGCCACTTTGTACACATTGGCAGAAGTGACGGTGATATCACATTCAGCTTTGACCTGGGCTGAGGTATTGATATAGCAAATAAAGGTATAGTCAGGATACTGGCGGCGCAGATCCTTTACAGTTTCAGCATTGATGGAATCTGCCAGTGAACAGCCACTCAAGACTGCCGGGACCAATACTTCTTTTTCAGGATTAAGGATTTTAGCCGTTTCCCCCATAAATCGCACCGCCACAAAGACAATGGTTGAAGCGGTGGTTGTTAAAGCATCCTTGCTTAGCTTATAGGAGTCACCCACGAAGTCTGAAACACCATAGATGATTTCCGGGCTGATATACGAATGCGCCAGGATAACGGCATTTTTTTCTTCTTTTAACTCATTGATCTCATTGATAATAGGAACTAATTCCTCACATTTTCTTAAGGAATACTGGCACACAGAAGCCCCCAGCTTGATGTTTTTAAGCTTTTCGTAGAGCTGTGAAGCTGTAATTTGGGTCTTTAGCATAGTTAATAAATATATACCTAATTGTTAAATTTATCAAGCAAAGCTTGGAGACATGTTAGGCAAAGGCTGGCCTTTGAGGGCATGCGGGGTGGCGGCGGTAATGCGTACGTTGACCAGATCTCCCCCCTTATAAGGACCTTGAGGAAGAAGTACCAATAGGCCACCATCAGTGCGGCCTGGCATGATTTCTTTATTTTTGGAATCTGGGTAGGGTTCGAGCAAGACGGTTTCGACTTTTCCAATGTGGGCTTGATTATTCTTATAGGTGATTTCTTTTTGAATTTCAATTAAACGCATGATGCGCTCGGTTTTGACAGCTTCAGGAATATCGTCAGGGTATTTTTTAGTAGCAATGGTCCCTTGACGCTCTGAGTATTTAAAATTGAACACTGCATCAAACTTGACTTTGGAAACCACATCAAGAGTATCTTTGAATTCATCTTCGGTTTCTGTCGGGAAGCCCACAATAATATCCGTCGACAAAGAAACGTTGGGGACTTTAGCGCGAACATGATCGACCAAGGCCAAGAATTCTTCCTTGGTATAGGTCCGGTTCATCATGTCCAGAATACGATTATTTCCAGCCTGTAAAGGCAGATGAACTTGTTTGCATATTTTAGGATTAACAGCCATTAAATCAAGGAAACGGTCAGGAAAGTCTTTAGGATGTGGTGAAGAAAAACGGATGCGTTCAATACCCTCTACCTTGCTCACCTCATCCATCAGATAGGCAAAATCATAGTCGTCATAGCGGTAAGAATTGACGTTTTGGCCCAGAAGCGTGACTTGCTTGTAACCCTCTGCTGCCAGACGGCGAACCTCTTCCACCACATTCTCCGGCGAGCGGCTGCGTTCACGTCCGCGTGTATACGGCACCACACAAAAGGTGCAAAAATTATTACACCCGCGCATCACCGCGATCCAGGCATTGACTCTGGATGAGGTCGAAGGATTGACCCTATCTTCAGCGCTCGGATAAATATCGGAGTAAGTCTCAAATTCGGACAAGGTAATATCATAAGACTTTTGTCCTTCGTCAGATGCTTCACGGATCAATTGCGGCAGGCGTTTATAGCTGTCAGGACCGGCGATAAAATCAATTTTTAAGCTACGATCTTCCAGAAGGTCTTGGCGCAAATTGGTCGCCATACAGCCTAAAATACCGATCATCACCGGAGAATCCTCACCGCGTGCATGACGGATATTATGGACCCTCCCATAAACCTTGCGATGCGCATGCTCACGGATAGCGCACGTATTAAGCATCACAATATCCGCCTTAAACTCGTCTGTCACAAACTCATAATTCTCTTTTTTAAGAATCGACCGCACGAGCTCAGAGTCGTATTCATTCATCTGACAGCCGTATGTCTCGAGGAATATTTTTTTCGATGTAAGTGTATTAATCATAATAATTCTGTGCCACCCACCATAACCTTAATTCAATTTATTAATCAAGTTTACCACCAAAGCCACGATAATGTCTTTTTCTTTAGGTTGGCTTTCAGCAATCATGAGCGTAATAGCAACCAAGGCATTATCCGCAATACGCTTGCTGCCATCGGCTTTATAAAGAATTTTGTTACGGTCAAGAAACCAGACGAACAATGCGGCAGCTATACGCTTATTCCCATCTGAGAATGAATGATTCTTAACGACCAAATAAAGCAAATTAGCTGCTTTTTCTTCAACGCTCGGATAAAGGTCTTTGCCACCGAATGTTTGGTAAATTGCGCCCAAGGCACTTTTAAATGATTCATCTTTTTCATGTCCAAATAAAGTGCTGCCACCAAACTTTTGGCGCATTTGCTGAATTAGACGGATTCCCTCAGCATAGGTTAATTGATAGGATTCTTTTGCCGTAGCTGACTTGATTTGAATGCGACCATGGTCATAGTCATCCAAAACATCTAGACCATAGCTGTAATCACGGATAACTTCAAATAGACCAGTAGCCTCATCACTTGTCAAAGCTTTGCGTTGACTTAAATCAGCAAGCATCTTCACAGCATTTTGAAGGGTCTTTAAGCTTGCTGTATGCTCTTTAATGCGTTTATCATTAATGGTATAACCTTGAATCAAATACTGTTTCAAAACATTACTTGCCCAAATACGGAATTGGGTACCACGTTTTGAATTAACACGATAACCAACGGAGATAATCATATCTAGATTATAGAATTGGGTATTATATGCCTTGCCATCATCGGCAGTATGTGCAAAAAATGCACATACTGATTTTTTCATAAGTTCCTTTGATTCCAATATGTTACGAATATGTTTGGTTATGACGCTACGTTCTGTTTGAAAAAGCTTAGTCATTTGAGCCTGTGTTAACCACACAGTATCTTCTTTTAATTTCACCTCAAAAAAAACTTTTGTCCCTTTAGGCTGAAAAACAGCAATATCTTGTAATTTTTCTGAGTTTGTATTCTTCATGGTTACGCCCCTCCTGTTATTGTCACTTTCGGGGGGTTGTGACTGGTTGATAAAATGTTTAATTGTTTAACAATGCTTTCAATTGTTCAAGAGCTTTGGGCGCGTCACTTTGAATACCATTAATCAATAATTTTCCTGAAGCGTCCATCACAAAAAGCTGCGGCAAGGGACCCGCAATGACGGAATTAGGAATAGACGGCGTATTATCATAAGCCAAAGCCCGCCATGAAGAAAAGCCCTGCTCTTGTGAAAACTTAGCAGCATCGCCTAAAGTATCGTATTCGATATAGACGATTTCAAATTCCGGGTGTTTAGACATGGTTTGATTATAAAACCTGACCAAGTCCGGCATAAATTGATGGGTAATGGAGCATGTGCTTGAGCCACGCATAAAAACAAAATAACGCGGTGTCGTAGTAGGATCCAACGGTTGCTGCTGATTGCTTGCTACATTGATTAATTTCCCCTTTAAGTCATAAACCAGGCGATTTTTATTAAACTCCTCTTGAGCCGCTGCTTGCTTTTGTTGTTCAGCTAAAAAAGTCGGAAGAGCTTGATTATTCTCAACCAATGCGCGCGCCTGAAGCATCAAATTCGTTGCCGACGGTAGTATCCTAAACTTTCCATTTAATGCCTCAGATAAAACAAACACAGAGCCGCTATCCATAGATATGATTTTGACCTGGCTTCCTTTGATCAAATGATGATTGCCGGGAAAATCCAGATTCCTATTAATGATGATACTCGCTGGCCATAATTCCTTGTGTTGGATCAAAGAAAGATAGCTGAGCGTTTGTTGTTTAGGTGTGAGCGCGGCATACGCTTTATTGGCAACATCCAGGCAATCGACTTCATTAGGCTCGGCGGCAAAGCTCGTCTGATTATCCAAGGTGGTAACCTGCACATCATTAGGTGAGAATTGATCCACAATGACCGTTTGACCAGTGGCCACCGTCACTCCACCTTGAAAAGGGATCGTTGCCTTCATCGTGCATTGGGTAGGCCAGAGATCAGGCCTTATGGCTAACGTATTCCAAGACAATTGATCTGCTGAGGCAATAACGCTCATCAAACAAAATGTCAGTAAGAAGCCTAAAATTTTCATTATCATTTTCCCCTTATTTGGCACTGGCAGCAGAAGCCAGCAATGTCGTAACGCTGGTATCAGCCCCAGGTGTTACTGTAAAACGTTTAATGTTATCATCTGCGATGGTGTAAAATTGCAAGGTCCCATTGTCTTCTACCTGCCAAGCACCTGGCATAGGATCAAAGAAAGAATCCTGGTATTCCTTCACCCTTTTTCCATCCACATAGAGGGTATGATGATACATAGTACCAGGCATACCGGCATCAGGAGCTTCCCTGACCGTCCAGAACAAATGCTGACTGTCTGAAGAGAAGCCGATATGATCCGGGTTTTGGGTGGCTTTATACACCAGTACCTGGTCAAGCCAAAGCCCCCGTTTCCCGCCATTGGTATCTTGAGCGAGATAGGTTATATGCTTGCTATCAGGACTAAAGAGAGAACTATAGGTAGTGACAGTGCTGTCTGAGTTATTTTTTTGCCAAGTTGTAATATACATATTAGGCACATCAGCACCGTCGATAACTAAGGTCCCGTTATCGTATCTGTAAGAGTACCGTGAACCATCAGGGCTGAACTTAAACGCATCTTGAATCCGGCTATTATGCGCAGGCACGGCTTTACCATCTACATAAACAGTATCATTTGAAGACCCATAGGGAGTTGTCCCATAAGCTATATGTTTGCTATCGGGAGTAAAGACAAGTTTGGGCATTAAATCTTCAAAACCATCAGACTCATCCCCATTAGTGACCAGGAAGTTTTGTTGTCCCGACGACGCAACATAGAGAAATTTGGAAGAATCAGGGCTGAACACCGGTGTCAACGCCGAGTTATTAATAGAAGGATACTCCTGGCCTTTTTTTCCATCTTCGAGGATAAATTCAGTATTATTGGGCGTATGGCATAACGCCGCATAATGTTGCCCATCAGGACTAAAATACACATTTCTGATGTTTAAACCAGCTGTGCCGGGAACAAGTTGGCGATTAACCGTCAGATTCGACTGATTATTGACCTGGATCGTGGCCAAGGTCAGTGTTCCTTTAGGAGAAACCCAGACCTGCATGATTGAATTGGCCTTCATTACAGGTTTGCCGTCAGCGATCAACATATTCACATGGGTATTATTATCGTAGTAGACACTTAATAAATGGTCGGTGTCCGTAAATTGCGTCTTCTCACCAAAATAAGGGACCTGTTTGCCGTCAATGACTGACCATTGGGTTGTGCTATCATCCGCAACACCAGTATAAGTGTAGTGAGCGCCATCCGGGCTAAACAGTATTGTAGTTAGGCCTCGGCTCCATGGTTCAGCCTTACCATCCATCATGAAACGCATGTGAGTATTATTGGAGGTGTTATCGTTAATGATATAATAAAGATGATTACCTGCAGGTGAAAACATCAGTCCTCCGGTGCCAAACACCGATGGATTGTAGGGCGCGCTATCAATTTGTTGCCCATCCTTTAGGATAACGTAATTATCACCCTGACGGGCTGCATACGCCCAGTGCGTGCCGTCGGGACTGAAAACCACAGGGCCGCCGTAATTATCGTTGATCGCATAAGGCACGTTGGGCGTTCCCCAGGTGTAAGCGCTACCCGTCGGTAACAATAAGGCGTCAAAGCGCGGCTGCTCCACCCCGTCAAAATAGATGACACTGTGACTGCCTTTGGGTACAACACAAGCTATATGCAGCCCGTGGGGGCCAACGCGGCATCCCACACCGGCAATTTTAGGGACCATGACTTCTTCCTTAACATTAGCATCGGCAAAGACAGTTGTATCAAATGAAAGAATCATCCCCATTAACACCATACTTCCAATCAAAGATTTAAGAATTATTTTCATAAGAATCTCCGTTTATTATCCTTCTACAAGACCTATAATAGCTACGACTTTTCCTGTTTGAGCATCCACATAAGCTAACCATCCCCCTGATAACATATTTTGCCAAACAAAAGCCCAGCATTGCCCTTCGGACACAAGTTCTTTTGTTTGTTCATAATAAATTCCATGCCTGCCAGCCTCTTTTTTTCGCCGTTCAATGGCTTCCTTGACCGTTGAATATGGAGTAAGCGTAGCTTGGAATTGAACAGGATCTTTGGTTCCTTCGACGTCAGTTAATCGGCTTTCAAAGCGGTCGTTCCCCACTTCATTTTTGATATGTTGAAACCATTCTTCTTTCAATTTTTGAAGGGCTTGATCAGCTGTCATAGTATTGCCCGCCATTGCTTGTCCTGTCATTAACAGGAAAAAAATATACAGGATGGCAGTCTTAGATAGTACCAAATTCAATATCCTTTTATCTTTAAGGCCCTTGCCGCTTTTAGTTCTAATTCTTTTAGAAGTTTTTCACGTAAATTTGATTTTAATGCCAGCATTTCTTTTTTACTGTAATGTCCTTCGGGAATTTCGCCTTCAACGGTAACGCCTGAAGGAGTATGAGTAAGAATCAGGACGGCATCTCTAATATCTAAAGCCCGCGTCTGACTGGCTTTTTTTCGGCCTGATCTACACGATGAACCGCCGCTTTCTTTTACATCGCTCAGGCTCAGGGACCATTTGGATTTCTTATTTTTCATCAATTATTTTTTACTTACAAAACAAAATACATTCAGTTTATTTCCATCTAAATCGCGAAAATAACCTGCATAAAAGCCACTATCACCTCTGGGGCCGGGTTTACCTTCGTCTTTGGCGCCTAAGGCAATTGCTTTATTGTAAAATGAAGTGACTTGTTCAGGGCTGTCAACCTGCAGGGCGACCATGGTGCCGTTTCCGACTGTTGCTGGCTTGCCATCAAAAGGAACAGTAATGCCTATACCTGGTTTTCCGGGCGAAGAAGAATAGGCAGTAAATTTTTCGGTTTCCATAAAACGGCCCCCGCCGATTTCTTTAAGAAGCTCATCGTAAAATTTTTCTGCTTTTTTCTTGTTGTTCGTCCCCAGTGTCACATATCCGATCATATTTCCCCCTTTCCGGTAGTACAAATCTCCTTACTAAAATCTTCCAATTATACATTAACCTTTTGAATTTTCGAATGATTTATTTATGTCAAAAACAATCTGGCCTGCCGTCTGCTTTCCAGACAACAGGCCAGGATCGTGTTTAGGGACTCACCCTTGTTGTACTTTCTACGCTGCTTTAGCTGCCATTATTTCCTGGACAAACTGCGTGTAGTCTTTATAGCATTTTTGGTAAAACGCCTGGTTTTTTAGGCCTCTGCGCCATTTTGCGATGTTGGGATATTGGGCAACACTTACTTGAATAAGTTCACAGGGGTCCAAAACAGCCAAAAGATTAATATCAGCCAGGGTGAATTCATTGCTGACTAAAAAATTATTTTTTGATAATTGTTTTTCTAAGACAGGGAAATATTTGTCCAAAAAACTTAAACCCACGCGTAAAGATTCCTGGTCCACTTTTTCCCCGACCATCGGCGCCATGACCCTGTTAAACATGACACGATTAATTGCCTGGGCCACATGAATGGAGACATAATCCATCCAGGCCTCCATCGTGGCCAGGCTTTTATTATCCTGAGGATAAATCGAAGACCTTTCTTTACGGGCCAGGTAACGGTTGATGGCATTGCTTTCAAATAATCTAAAACCGTCTATTTCAATGCCGGGGATTTTGCCCGTGGGGCAAATCGCCAAATATTCGGCATTCTGATTTTCACCCTGCAAAGGATTGGTTTGCACCCAATCATATTCAAGATTAAGGTAATTAAGGCAATAACGTACTTTCTCAACGTTATAAGAGACTCCCATTCCGTATAATTTAATCATTTTAACCCCTCCTTTAGATCTGCGTTGTAGGCTAAATTGATTTTACTTTTATTAGATTAAGTAAAAATGAAAATAATATTAAACTTTGGGTGGGAATGGATTACCGTGCGTATTTGAATTTTTTATTAACACCGCCTGGTTTTTTCTTCCAGGGTTTGGCAGTACCTCTGCCTTTTCTTTTTTCCCATGCTTGTGCGCCGGCAGGTTGCGAAAATTTGACTTCTTTTTTAAATTCTTTACGAGTTTTGGGTTCAACTTTCTTTTCAGGGATTTCCGGAGCGGAAAAAACTGCCGCCGGAGTTTTTTGTTTTGCTTCCAGGCGTAACCTTTTGATCTCTTTATAATCTTTTTTAGGCTTCACTGGTTTGGGGCGCTCCATACTCACACTTAAAGGCCGTCCCATAAACTCTTTGTCCTGTAAACCTGAAATGGCGGCTTGGGCCTGGAGTTCATCAGGCATGCTTACAAAACCAAAACCCCGTGAATTCTGGCCGGATTTTTTTTTGATGCTTACAGAATCAACAGTGCCAAAGGCCTCAAAGGCGCTCTTGACATCTTTTTCTGTCGCTGAAAAAGACAAATTACCTACAAATATATTCATTTTTTTCCTTAATTAATTATGCATTTTTTCCGGTGATCAATTTCCGGAAATTTTTGAGGCTGTAAAAAGGTGTGTTCACTCCGATTTGGTTCATGATAGAAGCCGGAATGGATCCGGCCGGGTCGGTATGCTGTTGGAAGAAAATTTCTGTCTGGTTTTGAGCCAATGACTTAAAGATCCATATCGATTCAATGGTTTTGACGCGTATCATGCCCTTGACAGGCGGGAGCCTGTCGGGAAGAGCTGTTAAAGAATAGCTTATTTCTTTATTAGCAGGGTCTTCGGTACGGGTGCGTCTGAATACAAAGTCCCGCGGGACAACCGGCCAAGGTAAATGCAAAATTAAATAAATGACTTTATTTTTAGGGTCTTCATTTTTGACAAGCTCTGAGTGGACGCATTGATAGTACCATCGGGGGATCTGTTTTTCGTCTTCAAACAAGGCAATAGCTTTTGCAATGGGGGTATCGATGATAACATTGGCCTTGTACTCAAGAATAGGCGAACCTGCAACCTTGCGGGTATAAACAGGGATCCCTTCTTGTGATTTTTTTAACAGCCAGGGACTTTGTTCTGCGTAAAGAACGCTGGAAAAGCAGAAGCTAAAGGACAACAGGATTATGAGTACTGCTCTCATGCATTACGACCTTATTATTCGTTCAATTGATAGGAAACGGATTATACAGTCAACGGTGCTTAAAAGCAAGTGAAGCTGTCAAATGAATGCCGGCACAATTTTAACCTTAAAAACCAATTTTTTGACGCTGCCCTTGTGACCTTCATAGGAACAGGACGGGCGATGGGCTTGGTTTGGGTAAAAAACTGCAAACTCGCCTGCTTGGACGATCAGATCAGTCGTTGCAGCTGAAGTTTTAAAGAATTGATAATCACCTTTAGGGTCATATTCTGTCAGGGGAGTCAAATCTTTCATGCGCGCGGTTTGCATTATTTCTGCTCCGCTGACGACATATTGCACATCTGCGTGAATGCGATGGATTTCAAAACGGTTCTCTTCGGCCGGTTTTGCGGTATAACTCATGATGCGCACAAATAATTCCCGGCCTTCAATTTCCATTTCACCGTCAGGCAATTGATCACAATCATGATCTGCAATAAATTTCAGAATTGCATCGGTCTTGGGTATGGCATAACGTTTTAATTGATCAATGCTGTCTGTGATCATATAGCCCCTTGAAAGGTTTTGCGATGGATGATGGAAGACCCGTGTTTTTTGATAGCTGAACGGTGCTCTTGGGTGGGGTAGCCTTTGTGCCGGGCAAACCCATATTGTGGAAAAATTTTATCGTAAACATTTAAAATACGGTCGCGGTAAACTTTAGCGATGATGGAAGCGCAGGCAATGGATAAAGATTTACCATCCCCTCCTATGATTGTCTGGTATTTAAAAGGCAATTGAGACCTAAAAATATTCCCGTCAATTAAAAGGATGACTTGTTGATGGAAGGTTTTATCTAAAATCGTCTCTTGCGGTAAACGGTGCAGCAATTCTTTAACAGCCATTTCCATGGCCAAATGCGAGGCATTGAGGATATTGACGATATCAATGGTCTGTTCATTCATGATACCAATGCCAACGTAGGCTTTTTCAAAGATTTCGTGAAAGGCTGTTTCGCGCGCCTTGGCGGACATTTTTTTTGAATCATTAATGGAAATTTTAAAATCGAATTGCCGCAAACACACTGCCGCTGCCACCACCGGCCCTGCCAAAGGCCCGCGGCCTGCTTCGTCCACTCCAAAAACAAAACGCAAGCCTTTATCCTGGGCTTGCGTTTCATAATATAGCCAATCTGCTTGAGCAGACATTATTTATGATTTTGCTGTTTGGTCAACTTGAACACGGGCTTTTTTACCTAGACGATCACGCAGGTAATATAATTTAGCGCGTTTAATAACACCTTTGGATACGACTTCAATTTTATCGATCACCGGAGAATTGACCGGAAAAGTCCTCTCCACACCTTCACCGAAAGATATTTTACGGACGGTAAAAGCAGCGCCCAAACCGATGCCGGTCTTCTTGATCACGGTCCCTTCAAAAGGATGGATTCGGATTTTATCAGCTTCTTTGACCTTGATTTTCATTTTCACGGTGTCACCAACATCAAACACCGGGATATCTTTACGTACATTCATGGCGCTGACAGATGCTATCTTTTCAATACTGCTCGCTATCATTTCAAACTCCTTCTTTATAATTCCATAATCTTTTTACATTGATTAGGTTGTGCCGATTCCGCAATTTTTTTATTAGATTAACGGCCTTTTTCTAACAAATCAGGTCTAACCTTTTTAGTTTTGGCTAAAGCTTTCGTATTTCGCCAAACTTTGATGGCTTTATGATTGCCAGATAATAACACATCAGGCACTTTTTTACCACGAAAATTTGCTGGCCGGGTGTATTGGGGCCCCTCTAACAAATTGTCTTCAAAAGACTCATGAACGAGGGATTCTTCTTGGCCCAACACACCTGGGATTAGCCGCGTCACAGCATCAACGATGAGCATGGCTGGTATCTCTCCCCCGGTGAGGACATAATCCCCGACCGAGATTTCCTCATCCACCAGATGCTCACGCACGCGCTCATCAATCCCTTCGTAATGGCCACAGATAATAATCAAATTTTTGAAGCTAGTCAAGCGTTTCGCATGGATTTGTGAAAATGGCTTGCCTGCGGGTGAAGTGTAGATGACTTTCACTTTTCTTTTGCCCTTGATGGCTTTCACAGCATCGAATAAGGGTTGCGCCATCATGACCATGCCCGGTCCCCCGCCAAAGGGGCGGTCATCGACCTTGCGGTGCTTTTTATCATCGGTATAATCACGCAGGTCGTGCACGTGAATGGCGACCTTCTTTTTTTCCTGGGCGCGTTTCATGATGGACTCATTTAAAATAGGTCCAAACATGTCAGGGAAAATAGTGATAATGTCGAAACGAAGCATATTCTTTCTTAATTGTCATTCTGAGGCGAAGCCGAAGAATCTTAAGACTCTTAAAGATCCTTCGCTTCGCTCAGGATGACATCTTATACCTACAAAGTGGTTAAAAGTTCAGAATTATAATTCGTTAAAAATTGTTTTTGAAATTGGGCGTAGGTGTCGTTTTCAATGGCAACACGGATGCGCGTCATTAGTTTAATATAAAAATGCAAATTATGGTAGCTCATAAGACGCACACCGGTGATTTCATTCATTTTTAACAAGTGACGGATATAGCAGCGGGTATAATTCCGGCAAACCCCGCAATCGCAGGTTTCATCTAAAGGCCGTAAATCTTTAATGAACTCGTTGTTGAGGATATTCAGTTTTCCATTTTCCGTAAAAGCACTCCCATGCCGTCCATAGCGGGTCGGAATGGAACAATCGAACATGTCGATGCCGAGTCCCACGGCCTTTACTATCTGGTCAGGAAGGCCTATGCCCATAAAATAACGCGGCTTGTCTTTGGGCAAATGAGGAATGACCCAGTTTAAGGCTTCAAACATTTCTTTGACCGATTCCCCGACACTAACGCCTCCGATGGCATAGGCATCAAAATCTATTTGCAATAATTCTTCGGCAGACTGGCGGCGTAAATCCTCATAGGTTGCTCCCTGCACAATGGCAAATAAACGCTGGCCCCGTTCATGCATGCCGGTTTGATGAAAATGCTCTTTGCAACGACGGGCCCACTGGGTGGTGCGTTTCAAGCCACGGAGGGCTTTTTTACGTTCACAAGGATGCGGGGAGCATTCATCCAAAGGCATGACCATGTCAGAACCAAGGGCACGTTGAATATCCATGACCTTTTCAGGTGTGAAAAAATGCATGCTTCCATCAATATGAGAACGGAATTTAACACCCTCATCGGTGATTTTGCGGAATTTGGTCAAACTAAAAGCCTGATATCCCCCGCTGTCTGTCAGAATGGGCAGGTTCCAATTCATAAATTTATGCAAGCCCCCGGCATGTTCCATGATTTCCAAACCTGGCCTAAGATATAAATGATAGGTGTTGGAAAGCACGATTTGGGATTGGATATCATGAAGATCAACGCCGGACATGGTTTTGACGGTTGCAGTGGTTGCCACCGGCATAAAAAAGGGCGACTGGACCGCCCCATGCGGGGTTGTGATCACACCCCTGCGGGCGTCTGTTTGAGCATCTTTTTTTATAAGTTGGAAGAAATTCATAGAATCAACATCGCATCCCCATAGCTATAAAAACGGTAACGTTCTTTAATTGCTTCTTTATATGCTTTCATGACCAGATCATGACCGCCAAAAGCGCAGACCAGCATGAGCAAGGTGCTATAAGGCAGATGAAAATTAGTTATCAATGCATCCACCATCTGAAATTGATAGCCCGGATAAATAAAAATACTGGTACTTCCTGTATATACCTTGCTTTGAGCCACTGATTCGAGTACCCGGCAGCTGGTTGTTCCGACGGCTACTAAGGTCCTAGAATTTTCTTTAGCCTTTAGGATACTTTTATAGACCATGGGTTTGATGCTGTAATACTCCGTGTGCATCGGATGAAAGCGAATATCAGGGCATTCAACGGGTTTAAATGTCCCATAATTAATGTGTAACGTCAACTCTAAAAATCGGTGACCATGGTTTTTAAGTTTTTTGATTAAGCCGTCCGTAAAATGCAATCCTGCCGTTGGAGATGCCACGGATCCTGGTTGTTTGGCATACACGGTTTGATAATCTTTTTTATCGCGGGCTGTATCAGGCCTTTTAATATAGGGCGGCAATGGAATATGCCCGATTTTCTGCAGGTGACGGACAATGTTCTTTTTATTAAAACGTACAATACGTTTTTCTTTATTTTCCAGGACGGCACTGATACCGTTGCCAAAATTTATTTCTTCCCCTTCAGATATTTTCTTAAGCGGCCGCAGTAAAACTTCATACGAATAACCATCAGTAAGAGGATTTAATAGAAAAGCTTCGACGGCACCACCGGTAGGCCTATTTCCTAATAACCGTGCGGGGATTACCTTGCTGTTATTAACGACCAGCTGAGAATTGACGGGCAGGTATTTATTTAAATGATCAAAAGTATCATGACAGATACTCCCCTGAGCCCGGTCAATAATGAGGAGCCTTGCGTTGTCCCGTTTAGATACAGGTTTTTGAGCTATCAGTTCATCAGGCAGCTGATAGAAATAAGACTGTAGTTCAAAGAGATTATTTGGCTTCAGTTGGCTTGGAGTCTTTGATAGTTTCTGCATGGACAAGTTCATGATAATTCATCAGTACGGATTGCGGATAATAGTAAGCGAGAATTTGTTTATAGTTAAATTGCTGACGGGCCATGCCAAGAGCTCCCCATTGGCACATCCCTACCCCATGCCCCCAGCCTTTGCCGACAAAATTGACATAGTAACCCTGCATGGTGATTTCATAATTATTACTCATCAGGACATTAGGCCCCATGAGATCACGGAAATCTTTACCCTTAAGGACAAGTTCTTCGCCATTTTTTTGGGTAATTTTTAAATGCTCAATGCGTTCGCTGCGGTCGCGATCGACGACAGATATATCCTTAATAGCTCCTGCTTTATACCCATGAAGATTAAGTGCTGCCTGAATATCTTTGAGATGAAAATTCTTTTTCCAATGCATGTGCGGTGAATTTTGGCAAAATCCGCATGGCACCCCCCTAAGAGACGGCATATCCGGTATGTTCCATAACTCTCGCGCATCCTCAGTCATTCCCCCGCAGGTGGCATGAAAGTAGGCTGGGATGATTTGATTATTATAGGTCAATACTTGTCCCCTGGTGTAGTCAACGGCCAAATCTGTCCGGTAACGCTCGGAACTCCTGCCTCCGTAAACCTGGGAATAAATATCATTGGTCACGTCATAAGGTTTACCGGCAGGGTTGATGGAATACAAAGCATAGGTGCGTGCGGCGACAGCTTGGGCTTTTAAGGCTTCCATGGGCCAAAGATGAGACACTTCATGGTAAAGCACGCCTTTAATGTAATCTTCTACATTAATATTGTTAACAACAGTAAGGTGGTTATCCGGTGTACGGATAAAGGTCACTTCGCCCCTAAAGGGCCGTTGATCAATAATAATGGAAGCATCTCGGGCTGGTTCAATGGTCAAACGTTTGGAAGGATAAATTTCAAGGCCTACTAAAATACCGCGCTCTAAAAGCCTTACTTTACTTTCAACAAGATAATTCCCCTTACCAATAACCTGGCCTGATGACATATCCCGAAGGCGATAGCTGCCATGAATGGCTAAATCAAGTTCCCTGGCATCACGCACGATGGCCACCCGTACAATTTCAGGCAGATTCGAGCGGTCCCTATCAATCGCTGCAACAGCAGCGACGATTCCTAAGGTGGTTGTTAAAATTAAACCTAAAACAAGGTTTCGTCTCATTTTTATTTCTTTCCGAAAAAATACATGATCGCACTTATGATAACGCTTAATAAAATACAGGTAGTTAAAGGAAAGTAAAAACTAAAGTTCTCTTTCTTAATTAAGATATCACCGGGCAACTTGCCCATACCCGGTATTTTACCTGCTATCGTCATAAGAAGTCCAACTATAATTAAAACGACACCAATAGAAATAATTGTTTTTCCAAGATCGCCCATAGAATTAAGCTTTTTTATGGCTAAGCGTACCGATATGCTCCATCGCCATAGGGGTGAGTTCCCTGCCGCGGGATGTCCGACGCAGAAATCCTGACTTTAAAAGATAAGGTTCAATCACGTCTTCAATGGTATCTGTTTCTTCATTTAAAGTCGCAGCCAAGGCTTCCAAGCCAACCGGACCGCCATTGTACTGCGTTTTCATGATCATCAATAACCGCCGGTCTAATTCATCCAGGCCTTGGGCATCAATCCTTAAAGCAGACATCGCCTCATTGACCACTTTTAAATCAATATGGTTTTTATTTGAATTGACCTGGGCATAATCGCGGCAGCGGCGCAAAAGACGGTTAGCAATGCGCGGAGTCCCGCGGGACCGTCGGGCCATGGCTAAACAGGCGTCATGATCCACTTCCACGTTAAGTTTTCCTGCTGACGTGGACACAATAGAGCTTAGATCATTTTCACCATAAAATTCCAAATGATAAAAAATCCCGAAACGGTCCCGTAGGGGAGTGGTCAAAAGGCCGCTGCGGGTCGTAGCACCGATCAGTGTGAATGGTTTTAAGTTAAAATTAATGGTCTTGGCGTAGGGGCCTTTATCGACGATAAAATCAATTTTAAAATTTTCCATGGCCGGGTACAAAAATTCTTCGACCGTCTTGGAAAGCCTATGGATTTCATCAATAAAAAGCACGTCCCCTTTTTCTAAATTGGTCAGGATCCCGATAAAGTCCCCGGCACGGTCAATGGCCGGGCCTGAAGTGATCGTAATGCGGCTGTTCATTTCATTGGCAATGATATGCGCCAAAGATGTTTTTCCCAAACCCGGAGGCCCTGAAAAAAGCGTATGTTCCAATGGTTCACCGCGTTTTTGAGAGGCGGAAATAGCGACTTGCAGTCCTTTGACTAAATCAGGCTGGCCGACAAAATCATTCAACCGTTCAGGGCGCAGGGATAAACTGACAACCTGGTCCTCTTCACTTTCCTGGTTTAAAACTAATCTTTTAATTTCATCCATAGGACACTTACGTAGCAGGTGTTTCGTTGGCTGTGTTACGCATGATCTCAATGTCTTCGAATTGGCGGTGCTGGACGATAACGATTTCTTTGAGGCGGGTCAATTCCAGGATGGCGACAAAAGTACATACCACTTCTTCTTTGGTCGTTGAACGCCGGAAAAGATCCATGACTGATATGCGTGGATTTTCAATTAAAAGATGCAGAAGCGCGTGGATTTTACCTTCAATGGTGAATTCTTCCTGCGAAACCTGATAATCTTTCTTTTCAGGAATATGTTTTAATGCTTCGGACAGGGCATTGATCAAATCAAAGAGAGTGGCCTCAATGAAAACTTCCTGGGCATCATCTTTGATTTCATTGAGTTTTTCTTGGTCAATCAGGCGGCCGAACAAAGTTTGTCGATACAGCTCTTTTGACTTAAGCCCTTCCGCGATCATTTTGAACTGTTCATATTCTCGAAGCCGGTCAACCAGTTCCTGACGGGGGTCTACCTCTTCAGGCCCGGCCAAAGGATCAGGCGGTAAAAGCATTCTGGATTTGATCTGCATCAAAGAAGCTGCCATCACCAAGAAATCCCCCACGACATCCAAATCCAGCAATTTCATCATCTCAATATATTGCATGTACTGGTCGGTGATAATGGCAATGGGGATGTCCTTGATATCAATATCATTCTTCCTGATCAAGTACAGCAAGAGATCTAAAGGCCCTTCGAATTTTTCAAGATGGATTTTATAGTTCATATTTAAAAAACCGCTTCACGGACTTCAGCCATGGTTTTTTGAGCCATGACGCGTGCTTTTCCGGCACCTTCTTTGAGAATATCTTTGATCCTGTCTTTGTTTTTTTCTAATTGCGCCCGTTTTTCCCTGATGGGTGCCAAGTCTGTGTTGATATGCACGCTTAAATTCTTTTTGCAATCAACACAGCCTTTGAGCGCTTTGGAGCACCATTCATGGACAGCCGGGGCTTCCTCGGCGGCAAAGACCTGGTAATAACTATACACATTACATTCTTCAGGATGGCCGGGGTCGCTTTTTTTGATCCGCTTGGGGTCGGTGATCATGGAGACGACCTTTGTTTCAACTTCTTTTTCACTATCTGATAAATTAATGGTATTGCCGTAGCTTTTGGACATTTTACGGTTATCAAGACCTAAAAGCCGCGGGGTTTCTGTCAGAATAGCCTTGCAGTCATTAAAAATTTCTTTTTTATAGATTGAATTGAATCGACGGGCGATTTCACGACACAGTTCCAAATGCGGAAGCTGGTCTTCACCGATAGGAACAGCATCAGCTTTGTATAAAAGAATGTCCGCTGCCTGCAGGACTGGATAACCCAAAAATGCATAGGTTTGTAAGTCCCGGGTGCTTATTTCGCGCAATTGTTCTTTATAGGTGGGATTGCGTTCAAGCCAGCCTAAAGGTGTCAGGCAGGATAAAAACATTTGTAATTCTAAATGTTCAACAACATCAGACTGCAGGTAAAGAACCGCTTTTTTAGGATCAATGCCGCAAGCCATCCAGTCAATCGCCATATCAATGCCATACCCACGAAGTTCTTTAGCATTTTCGTAATCACTCATCAGGGCATGCCAGTCAGCAATGCTGAAAATGCACTGGTAATTTTCCTGCAAAGCGGTCCAATTTTTAAGGGCACCCAGCAAATGGCCGAGATGCAGCTTGCCCGTCGGACGCATGGCTGAAAAGACTTTTTTTGTCATAATGTCTGGATTCCCGCTTTCGCGGGAATGACAAGTAAAAAAATTATAGCCTGCGGGCGATTGATTCTATATCGTACGCCTCAATGATGTCTCCAACAGCAATAGTATCAAAGTGTGAAACCGTGATCCCGCACTCAAATCCTTCGGTAACTTCTTTGACATCATCTTTAAAACGTTTTAACGTACTGATATGCCCGGTATGAACAACCTCACCGTTACGTGAAACTTCAGCCTGGATTTTATTGCGTATCTTGCCTTTTTGCACGTAACATCCGGCAACAATCCCCTTGCTGCTTAACTTAAACACATTGCGTACTTCGACACGTCCCACAAAATGACGCTTGAGTTTGGGAGCCAAAAGTCCTTCCAGGGCTTTTCTTAAATCTTCAACAGCGTCATAGATGATGCGGTATTCGCGCACATCCACAGGATTTTTGTCCAGCTCCTGGCGCGCCTTGGTATCAATCCCCACTTGAAAAGCGATGATAATGGCATTTGACGCATGGGCCAGCACCACATCAGAAGCATTAACGTCCCCTACCGCTGCATGAATAAAGCGCAGTTTAACTTCATCAGCAGGAATTTTCCCTAAGGATTCTTTAAGTGCTTCCAGAGAACCTTGCACGTCCCCTTTAATTACAACCTTTAATTCCTTGATCTCACCCTGTTGGATCTGTGAATAAAGTTCTTCCAAAGAAACCTTGGCTGTGCCGGAAAGTTTTTCATTCTTCAATTTTTCCTGGCGGTTTTCTGCGATTTCTTTGGCACGTTTATCACTTTCAACTGCATAGAAAATTTCACCTGCGGCGGCAACTTCCGAGAGACCTAGAATTTCGACAGGCATTGATGGTCCCGCTTCTTTGACAGAACGGCCATGATCGTCGAACAAAGCTTTGACACGGCCGTGTAAGGGTCCAATGACAATGGCATCGCCTTCACGAAGGGTGCCGCTTTGCACGATTAAGGAGGCAATAGCACCCTTGCCTTTACTCATGTGTGCTTCAATAACAATCCCTAAAGCTTTTTTATTTGGATTGGCACGCAGTTCCAAAATTTCCGCTTCCAATAAAATACGGTCTAAAAGATCATCAATCCCCTGGCCTGTCAAGGCTGACACTCCAACCACCCCGACCTTACCACCCCAGTCTTCCGACATCAAATCCAGTTCGGCCAACTGTTTTTTAACCTTATCAGGATCAGCAGATTTTTTATCTATTTTGTTCAAAGCCACCACAATCGGCACATTAGCGGCACGGGCATGGTCAATGGCTTCCTGGGTTTGAGGCATGACGCCATCGTCAGCAGCAACGACCAGAACAACCACGTCCGTAATATGCGCACCACGGGCACGCATGGCTGTAAATGCCTCATGGCCCGGAGTATCCAAAAAGGTGATAAGACCGCCATTGGAAGATTTAACGGAATAGGCCCCGATATGCTGGGTAATGCCGCCATGTTCACTGTCAGCCACCTTGGCTGAACGGATGCGGTCAAGCAGGGACGTCTTACCGTGGTCAACATGCCCCATAAAGGTAACGACCGGAGCGCGTGGTTTTAATGACGCCGGATCATCCTTTTGTTGCTGGTGCACATCAATGAGTTCTTCTTCCTGGGTTTTACTTTTGATCACATTAAAACCAAAAGAGCTTGCTAATTTGACGACAAGTTCTTCGCCTAAATTTTGGTTAATATTGGCAAAGACACCCATATTGAGAAGTTTCTTTAAGACCACATTCATTTTTTGATTAATACCAACGGCAAAATCTTTGACGCTGATAGGAATGGGAAGTTCAATGTCCTGCAAAGGACCCGCGGATTGTTCTTCAGGAACAATGGCTCCGGCAATGGACGCAGAAGGCTTATGGTCACCACGGCCGCGCCAGGCACCTGCAGCATCTTCAAAAGAGCGTTTGCGTTTTTTAGCTAAGGGCTTGACTGCAATGAAAGGTTCATCATAACGGACTTTTTTCTTCAGTGGATCAACAGGTAGAATTTCTTTAGGGATATCAATTTTAGTGACGTCAATAATAGGGACTGTTGGCTTAGGTGCTTCAACCTTGGGAATTTCAGGTTTAGGCGCTTCAGGAAGCTTAGGAGCTTCTGTTTTCGCTGCCACAGGTTTTGGAGTTTCTGGAATTGGCGTTTGTTTTACAATTTCTTGAGGTTTTGGGGCTTCAACAACGGGAACTTTGACCGGCGGTTTAATAATAACCGGAGTTTCATCCTCTTCTTCAAGGGCTGTTTTCTTTCTGGCAGGAGCAGGTTTAGATTTTTTGTCTTTTTTGACCTCAGTAGCTTTTGCCTTTGGCTTTTCAGTACTTGCCGCAGGCGATTTAGCAGCCTTCTTGACGGTTTTCTTTTTAGCTACCTTAGGTTCTTCTTCGACCACCTTTTGGCCGATGCCCTCATCAGCCAAGGCGTCACGTAAAATCATTTCAACGACAGCAGTAATGTCACCGCCGTCTTTAGAACGCAGTTTTAGGGATTTAATTTTATCGTTGATATACTTTTCAGTGATTTTTAGCTCTTTGGCTAAATCCTTTATAAGCATTATTCCTGTTCCTCTTCTTCTTTAGAATCCTCATCGGACGGTGTGGCATCCGGAGAAGAAACATTGGTAACTACTTCCTGTGAATCAGAAGTTTTTTGTTTTTCTTCCCATTGTTTAGCAGAATAAATATCCAATTCCCAGCCAACAAGTTTGCTGGCTAAACGTACGTTCTGGCCGTATTTACCGATAGCTAAAGACAGCTGATCTTCGTCTACAATAATATTAACCCGCTTTTCATCAGCAATCAACTGCATCTGTGAAATTTCAGCCGGAGACAATGCTGCCTGGATATATTCTTTAATGTCTTCGGAATGACGTACGATGTCAATTTTTTCGCCATGCAGTTCAGTGACGATATTTTTGACACGGCTGCCGCGCATACCGACACAGGCACCGACACAGTCAATTTTTTCATCTTTTGAATAAACCGCGATCTTAGTGCGTTCACCGGGATCACGGGCAATGGCTTTGACTTCAATAATGCCTTCATAAATTTCAGGTACTTCCAGTTCAAAAAGGCGTTTGACAAAATTAGGATGTGCCCTTGAAAGGATGATCTGGGGACCACGATTTTCACGTCGGACTTCCAACACATAAGCGCGGATACGCTCACCCTGACGGAATTCTTCTTTATTGCTCTGTTCGCTTTTAGGAACCAGGGCTTCGGATTTTCCCAAGTCCACGATAATGTTCCCGCGTTCAAAACGGTAAACACTGCCGCTGATGATCTGTCCGATACGGGCATTGTATTCACCAAAGACCACATCTTTTTCCGCTTCCCGGATTTTTTGGATAACGACCTGCTTGGCTGTTTGGGCAGCAATACGGCCGAATTCGCTGGAATGGATTTCTTCATCCCCGGCCCAGGCCTTGATTTTTCCGGTTTTACGGTCCAAGGTCACTTTCACGTCTACTTCTTTATCAACGGTCCATATTTTTTTTGCCGCAGAAGCGACTGCAGACTCAACTGCTGCGATCAAGGTCTCTTTATCAATGCCTTTATCACGTTCTAATTGTTCTAAAATAACCATCAATTCACTGTCCATAAACCCTCTCTTTACTTATGTTGACTAAATGACTAAAACGCCTTTAATAATCGAAGGCAAAGGCAAAACTAACCGTCTTTTGCCCGAAGCTTCAATCGTCAATGCAGATTCTTCCAGCTCAGTTAAAATTCCTTCTGCTTCTTTTTTCCCGCCAATAGCTTCATTAAGCCAAAAATGCAGCTTCTGGCCTATGACCCGCTTAAAATCTTTGAGCGTGACCAGCGGTCTGTCTAATCCCGGCGACGATAATTCCAGGGAGAAAATCTCAGGAGGCAAGAAGTTTTCCTGCTCGATTGCAGCAACTAAAGCTTTGTTTAGTATAGCACACTCCTGTATGGTTATTCCACCATTAGGTTTATCTGCCGTGATTTGGATCAAGACGTCATTCTTGTGGCCGCCCACTTTTAAATCGATCAAATCCATCCCTGCTGCCCCGATAACTTTCTGGGCCAGCGATTCGATTTTTTGATTGATCACGTCCAGGGTCAGGCTTTCCATAATTTCAAAATCTCTTCTTTAACTTTATTTTTATCAACGGCAATAACTTGACCAGTCCGGCGGATTTTGATTTCCACCTGATTATTGGCCAACATGCGTTTGCCGATAATGATGCGTAAAGGTATGCCAATCAAATCAGCGTCGTTGAATTTACGGCCGGCACTTTCATCACGGTCATCTAAAAGCACGTCCATGCCGGATGCTTTAAGTTCCTCATCATAGGCTTTGGCTAAACTCATGGCTTGTTCATCAGCAGCTTGTACCGGTAATATCTCTACATCAAAAGGAGCAATCTCCCCAGGCCACATAATGCCATTGGCATCGTTATTCACTTCAATAACAGCCGCAATCAAACGGCTGACGCCGATGCCATAGCAGCCCATGATCATGGGTTTTTGTTCACCATTTTCATCCAGGTAAAGTGCGCCCAGGCTTTCAGAATATTTGGTGCCTAACTGAAAAACATGCCCCAGTTCAATGGCTACCTTACGCTCCCACTGGTCACCTAGTGGCGCTTTTCCTTCTTCATCCTTGATGGCCTGGCCGCTGGTTTTATTGACCCATACCGCATCTTCACCGATGGGGGCAGCAACCAGGAATTCATGGGAAATACTCCCTCCCATGGCCCCGCTATCCGCTGCAACGACGATCACATCCAGGCCGCAGCGTTTAAAAATTTTAGTGTAGGCGGAGAGCTGCAGGTCATAATTTTTCTTCAGGCCTTCTGTATCACGGTCAAAGCTGTAAGCATCCTTCATAATAAATTCACAGGCACGGACAATGCCAAAGCGGGTACGTATCTCATCCCGGAATTTGGTCTGTATTTGATATAATGTCACCGGCAGTTGACGGTAACTTTTGACAAATTGCCGGGCTAAATCGGTGATGATCTCTTCGTGCGTAGGCCCCAGGCACATGCGCTGGCCTTTTTTATTGTCAAAGGTGAACATCACTTCTTTAAGTGTCACATCCCGTCCGCTTTTTTTCCAGATTTCTATTGGATGTAACGCCGGCATCAACAATTCATGGCAGCCAATGGCATCCATCTCCTGACGGATAATATTTTCCACCCGGGTCAAAACTTTATATCCTAAAGGCAGATAAGAATACACCCCTGAGGTCAACATGTGGACAAGCCCTGCACGCAGGGAAAGCTGATGGCTCACAGCTTCTGTCCCCGTCGGGACTTCTTTTAACGTTGGAATAAAATATTTAGACCAGTACATAGGCAATTTTTATACAAAAAAACCATCAGGCAATTGGATATTGCGTTTAACGAATTTACTATAAAATGACGGCTTTTGTTTATTTAAGACCCAATCTCCGACAACTTTTCCCTGCTGATCAATACGTTCCTGTTTAAAAGTAAAAATATCAACAAGATCGCTACTGCCGCCTTGCTTATCACATTGCAGATCTGTAATATGGGCAATCCTGCGGACACCATCCATGAAAAGCTCTACATAAACAATCAGATCAATGGAAGTTGCCAATTGCTTTTGTATCTGTTCCCCGCTTAAGCGGATACCGGACATCAACATCATGGTAACCATGCGGTTAAAACATTCTTCCGGTGAATCTGCGTGGACGATGGCCAGGGACCCGGCATGCCCGGAGGCAATGGACTGCACCAGGTCAAGGATTTCGTGGCCGCGCACCTCACCGATGATGATCCGATCCGGCCGCATACGCAATGAATTGATAAATAAATCACGGATCGTCACCTCTCCCTTGCCCTCTACGTTGGCAGGTTTGGCCTGTAGACAGACCACATGCTCCTGCATCAAACGAAGCTCGGAGGTGTCTTCAATGGTGATGATGCGTTCATGGTCAGGGATATGACGGGAAAGCACATTGAGCAGGGTCGTCTTGCCGCTGCCCGTAGAACCGCAAAAAACTATATTTAATTTGGCCTTGATAGCTGCAACTAAAAACGCTGCCATTTGCTTATTTAAACTTTTTCGTTCTATTAATTCGTCAATGGTCGTTAAATCACGCGAAAACTTCCGGATAGTCATCACCGGACCTACCAGGGAACAAGGCGGTAAAATGACATTGACACGTGAGCCATCAGCCATGGAAAAATCCACATACGGGGAAGATTCATCAACACGGCGGCTGGAACCTGACGCTGCAATGATCTTTTGGATCGTATGCATCAAATTCCCATTATCAGGGAAATTGGCCGTTGATTTCTCGATTTTTCCTGCGCGCTGGATGTAAACCGCTTTGGCACCGTTAACCATGATTTCAGATATCGTGGGATCTTCAATGAAAGAACGTAAAGGCCCCAGGCTGACCATGGAAGCAACTAGCTCCCGTAAGATGGACAAACGTTCCTCTAGGGGCACTACTAAGTTAGTTTCCTGGCAGAGTTTATTAATGGCATTGTCCACAAAGGTACGCAGCTGGTCGTCCTGCATCGTATCTTTGACTTGTAAAAAATTAGTTTTAGATATCAGATAATGATGGATGCGTGCTTTAACTTCGCTATGTTCAAAACTAGGCATAGTTCACCTCAGAGGTTTTTAAAGTCTTGTCCCTTTAAATAATTTAACCATGTTGTCGATCCAGCCGATACGTTCAAAATCCGAGTAACTTACAAATAAAACCAGAATGAGGAGTAAGGTAAATCCGGTTTTAAAAATGAATTGATCGGTTTTCATGGATAAAGCACGGCCGCGCAATTTTTCCAGGCCAATCAAAAACAAGTGCCCTCCATCCAATGGAATAACCGGCAGTAAATTAAAGAGGGCCAAAGAGGCACTGATAATGCCAACAATATGCAGGACAAAAGAAAAGCCTATGGACAAAGCAAATTTAATCACAAAGAACATGCCAAAAATACCCATCGCTTCTTTAGGTGAACGGGCTCCAATGGCCATTTCATAAAGGGCCGTATAGGTCTTCACAGTGATGTCCCATAATTCCTGGCCAGCCTTGACAAAAGATTCAAGAACCCCATAACGGGTGATCACAATATCTTTGGCATTACTAATAGGCATTGGCCCCACCCCAATGCGCCGTGTTTTGTGCTGACGGCCAAAAATATCCTTTGAATTCGTTTCTTCAGGAGTGATACTCATAGGGATTTCATGATTGGCACGTTCGATGGTTAAATTCAAGCTATTTCCAGTTGAACCGGTGATCAAATCCTGCAGCTCGGTCCAATGATTAATAGGATGACTGTTAATGCTCAAAATCTTGTCTCCTAATTTTAATCCTGCCTGCTGTGCCGGAGAGTGCTCCAATATTTGACCTACAATGGGAGCGACTTTTTGAGAGGATAGGTCCATATCTACATAGCCGATCATAAAAACGGACCAGAAGCATATATAGGCCAAAATTAAATTGACCACAGGCCCCATCAGAATAATCAACGCCCGCTGCCCGGCTGATTTATTAAAATATTCATCACTTTTACCTGAACATTTCTCCCGTTCATCGCCGGCCATTTTTACAAAACCACCCAAAGGGATGGCGCATAAGCAATACTCTGTTCCATTATGCGTCCAACCAAATAATTTTGGCCCCAAGCCTAAGGCAAATTGCTCAACCTTGACTCCGCATTTTTTGGCAGTGATGAAATGGCCCCATTCATGGACTAAAATTAAAATGCTTAATATGAAAATAAAAACGATAAATGACATATTATTTCAACTCCCTATTAATTTCTGAGCCTCTATTCTGGCCCATTGGTCTGCTTGCAGGATGGCTTGCAACGACGGATTTTTTACTATTGTATGACGTAATACCACTTTTTCAACGATTTTATAAATACTTAGAAAATCAATTTTACCTTTTAAAAAGGCACCCACCGCCTCTTCATCGGCTGCGTTAAGCACGGCAGGCATGCTGCCGGCCAAACGGGCTGCTTCAAAGGCCAGTGAAAGCGCCGGGAATCTTTTAAGATCAGGCTTTTCAAAATTGAGTGTGCCTAATTTTGCCAGATTCAGACCCTTTAGTCCCGTCGGCATACGTTCCGGATATGTCAGGGCGTATTGAATAGGCAGCCGCATATCCGTTATCCCCAATTGAGCCAGCAAAGAGCCGTCTGCAAATTCCACCATCGAATGGATGATCGCTTCCGGATGGATCAGTACCTTAATTTGACTGTAGCTCAAATTGAACAAATGCTTGGCTTCGATGACTTCAAAACCTTTATTCATCAGCGTTGCCGAATCGACAGTGATTTTAGGCCCCATTTTCCAGCGCGGATGGCGCAAGATATCTTTCGGCGTCATCCGTTTAAAATCTTTTGACCGCACCTTCCTTAAAGGACCGCCAGAAGCCGTTAAATGAACGACAGCTGGTTTTGATCGTTGCCCTTCGAGGCATTGAAAAATAGCACTTTGTTCACTATCGATGGGAATGATACGCGCTTGATGTTGGCGCGCTTCATCCATGATCAAATCACCGGCGATGACCAATGCTTCTTTATTGGCAGGGGCGATTGTTTTGCCGGCACGTACAGCCCCTAAAAACGGGAACAAAGCACCCGTTCCACTCATGGCTAAAACAACTACATCCACTTCCTTTAAAGATGCAATTTGGGTGCAATCTTTAACAGGATAAAACGTTACTCCCTTAATGCCGGTTTTCTTGAAATGATCCAAGCCTTCTTGCCCAACGGCAACATGGGAAGGTTTATATTTTTTTATCTGCTTTTCCAGCAGTTTAAAATTATTGCAAGCGCTTAAACCTGTTACTTGAAAGCGCCGGGAGTGTTGGTCTACCACCTTCAATGTATTAAGGCCAATAGAGCCGGTTGAACCTAAAATGGCAAGCGAGACAGGTTTCATTATTGCAATGTATTAAGGGTCGAGCTCATGTACAAATAAAATGCCGGTGCTGAGAATAATAAACTGTCAATAATATCCAAAACACCGCCCATCCCGGGTAAAAATTTTCCAGAATCCTTAACGCCGCAGTCACGTTTGATTAAGGATTCTGAAAGGTCTCCTAATTGGCCCAGGCCTCCGAAAAAAGCTCCCATGAAAAATATTTGCCAAAACGGCAGATCCAGCGACGGCGGTAAAAATGTACGGAAGGCAACAGCCATACAGGCGGATATTAAAACCGCCCCAACAGTGCCTTCGACCGATTTATTGGGAGAAACCTTAGGCAAAAGCGGGTGCTTGCCAAAACTGCTGCCGATAAGAAGTGCGCCGATATCGCCCCCCTTAGTCACCAGAAGGATAAATCCCACCAATTTAACCCCCTGCATTCCCGGCAAGAGTAAACGGATTTTTACCAAAAAGCTGAAGAACCAGGCCACATATAAAACTCCGAAAAGAGTCGTTGATAGACCTAAAATTGCATGACGATTGTCTTTCCTGGCAAACTGCATGAACAAAATAAGCAAAAATCCAATAACGATAAAGAGCAGTTCCCAATTTTTGGTTGGTTCAAAATGGGTAAAAATAGAAATGGGGATTAAAAGGCCTATCAGGATCCCGGTATAGCTATAAATAGGGACATCTTTTTTACGCACCATATAAAAAAATTCGTAAAGTCCGCCCGCCGTCAGCAAAGCCACCACCACAATAAAAAATAGGTCATTAATAACAGCCATGGCTGTTATTGTGATCATGAATACCGACGACATCAATCTTGACCAAGACATAAAGACCTTTAGATTTTTATCCCGCCCCAGCGGCGTTCGCGTTGGGCATAGCTCGTCAATGCTTTTAAAAATTCCTCTTCGTTAAATTCAGGCCAATATTTATCGGTAAAATACAGTTCAGCGTAAGACAATTGCCACAATAGAAAATTGCTGATACGTTCTTCACCTGAAGTACGGATCAATAAATCAGGGTCTGGCTGGTCTTTAGTGTATAAATGGGAACTAATAAGTTTTTCATCAATATCTTCAATTTTTATTTTACCTTCACGCGTTTGTGTAAAAATGGATTTAATGGCATCAACAATTTCACCCCTGGCACCATAATTAAAAGCGATGTTAAGCGTCATGGTGGTGTTATTTTTGGTGACATGGGCTGCGTCATCCATGGCTTTCAATACTTCTGCAGGCACACCCTGTCGCCGGCCGATAAAATTGATCCGGATGCCGTTCTTCCCGAGTTCTTTGGCCTTTTGGCCCAGGACCATGATAAAGGTACGCATGATCATGGACACTTCATCCTGCGGCCTGCTCCAGTTTTCCGTTGAAAAGGCATAGATGGTCAGGAATTTTATGCCCATGTCCCGGGCAGCTTTAATGATTTCCTCTACCCGTTTGACGCCTTCTAAGTGTCCCTGGGTACGGCTCATCCCGCGGGCTTTGGCCCAGCGGCCGTTGCCATCCATGATAATAGCTACATGACGGGGTCGTCGGTCTTTGTCCATAATTAAAAAGGGGGATATTTATCCCCCCCATCTCAAAGCTTTTGAAGTCAAACGCGATTAGTGAGCTGCCTGGGCTGCTGGCTGTACATTGACTACCGGCGGTGTGCCCGGCTGGGCCTGTTCTAATGCAGCCGTAGCCTTGGCTTTTTCCTGAAGCACTGTCTGTAATTTGGTTTCCAAATTGGCCTTAGCTTCACTTAATTGGTCATATTGTTTCTTTAAATCAGAATTGACATTTTTTTCCTGGTCAAGGATATCTTCAATCTTGGCCATTTTATCCTGGTCTTCTTTCAAGGCTTCCTGGAGAGTTGTTAATTTTGCAGAGTTTTTTTGTAAAGTTTCTTCAGCCACCATGCGGCTGTAATGTTCCTCTTCCATGCTTTTTCCGGCCTTGTCAGCTTTTTCAGCCAAACGGACCACAACGACGGATAAGCCGACGGCCAACAGCAATGACACGACTAAAATGATATCTTTCATTGGACACCTTTAATCTGGACTGCCCGCACCCTGTTCAGCAGCATCACGGTTGGTTGTTTCAGTTTTAGGAAGAATGACAATCTCCACACGGCGATTTTTTTGACGGCCTTCTTTAGTATCATTGGAAGCGACAGGTTTGTATTCACCATAACCAATGGCTGCCAAACGCGGTTCAGCCACACTTTTATCGCTCAAATAATGCAAAACAGAAAGGGCGCGTGCCGTGGATAATTCCCAATTGGATTTCCAGCCTGATTTTTTGATAGGTTTATTATCCGTGTGGCCTTCAATGCCTACATTTAAATCAGCGACGGTCGTGTTTAATACACTGGCCACTTTATCTAATTTTGATAAAGAATCCGTACGCAATTTAGATTTTCCGGAATCAAACAAAACTTCTGAAACAAAGGTAATGACCAGGCCCTTGTCCTGCATTTCTACCTTCACTTGTTTGTTGTTGATCTCGTCTTGAAGGCGTTTTTCCAATTCAGCCTTGGCCCGTTCTAATTCCGTCATGTCATTCTTTAATTTGGATATTTTTTCAATATCGGTACGGCGGCCTTTTTGAAGGATAATGGTGCAACCGGAAAGCCCCAGGGCAAGCACCAGGACTAAAGAAATATTCATTAAAACTGCTTTATTGGAACGCATTAAAATCCTCCTCTTTATGCAATTATTAATTAGAACTCAAATTATCACAGCCATTTATGAAAGTCAAGTAAACATTCCCTATTCCTTGCTCGGCTTACCTTAGTTCTATTGCTTAGCGGATAATAATCTCGTCACGCTTAGATCCGACTGAGATATATTTGATCGGGACCTCTAAAAGTTCTTCCAAACGCTCGATATAACGACGGGCTGCCAGGGGTAATTTGCTGAATTTACGTATTTCCCTGGTTGAACTTTTCCAGCCCGGCCATTTTTCATAGACGGGTTTGGCATGGGCCAGGACATCCATATCATGGGAATAATCTGTATAGGTTTTGCCTTTATATTTATACGCAGTGGCTATCTCTATCTCTTCAAGTTCGTCTAATACATCAAGTTTCATGATGGCCAATTGGGTGGCGCCATTGATCGTCACCGCATAGCGTGCCAACACGGCATCAAACCATCCACAGCGACGAGGACGTCCTGTGGTAGAGCCGAATTCATGGCCTTTGCTGCGGATACATTCATCCATGGCAGGGCCAAATTCCGTTGGAAAAGGGCCTTCCCCCACCCGGGTCGTGTACGCTTTCAATGCAGCCACTACCTGCCCGATCTTAGTCGGCGGCACTCCGGTACCGGAACAAACACCGCCGGTGGTGGCATTAGACGACGTCACAAAAGGATAGGTGCCAAAATCAATATCCAAAAATGTCCCCTGGGCGCCTTCAAAAAGGATTTTCTTCTTGGCCTTAATGGCCTTGTTTAAAAAAAGAGCTGTATCACAAATGTAAGGTTTCAGGCGCTGGCCGAACTTTAGGTATTCTTTGTATATTTCACTGAAATCATAATTTTTAAATCCGTACACTTTGACAAAAATATCATTCTTTTCGTTCAGGTTATCCGCCAGCTTGGCCTTCAGTACCCTTGGGTTTAAAAGATCAATGACGCGGATACCCATGCGTCCGACTTTGTCAGAATAACAAGGTCCGATGCCGCGCCCGGTGGTACCTATTTTGTTGGCGCGTTTGCCTTCACGTAATTGGTCCATCACCCGGTGATAGGGCATGACCACATGCGCGTTGCTGGAAATTTTAAGTTGTGTGCCGGACATCGGCAGTCCCCGTTTTTTTAAACCATCGATTTCTTCCAGTATGGCCTTGGGGTCGATGACTACCCCGTTACCGATGACGCAAATCTTTTTGGGACGCAAAATAGCCGATGGGATCAAATGAAAAATATATTCTTTGTCCCCTACGATGACCGTATGTCCGGCATTGTTGCCGCCCTGATAACGCACCGTGATATCCACTCCTTCAGAGAGAATATCAATCAATTTCCCTTTACCTTCATCACCCCATTGGGCGCCAACCACTACTAAATTCATGATTTGTCCTTACTCATTGTCATTCCCGTGAAAGCGGGAATCATTTAAATAATAAAATCATACTCGACGATGCTGTGAAAAAGACGGCTGCACAAATAATTTTTGATAAAGCAGGCCGTAAATTTTTAATACTTAACAACGCCCATACAAACCACAGCGGCCATGTACTGAATAGCACATAAGTCACCAATAACGGCATTATTGTTTGCCATTGGCCCTTGATGATCGCCTCATTGCCTAACAGGATAATGTATTTGTTGACGGGCCAGGTCGTTGCCAAGGCGCTCATTACCGCTGCCAGTACTGCCGTTATCAGCCACACCAAAAAAACAGGGATATTTGTTTTCTCACCGGCCATTTTTGCTGCAGTCGACCGGCGATAGGACAAAAACCATTCTTTGATCGATAAAACACCTAAAATAAAAGCAACAATACCTAAAACGAAATAAATGATTTTGGCGGCGAAACAAAAACTTTTTTGTAGAACAAAAATTTGGCCGGGCCCAAAATTGAAGTTCAGGGTGCTTAAAATATAAATCAGCCCAAAAGTAATAGTGAGCTGCCTTATCGGCAATGGACTTGAAGACAACCAAAATCCGTAAACAATAAAAACGGCACAGGTCATAAAAATGCAGGGATTAAGTCCGTCCTGCAAACCTGCTCCACAGGCAATAGTCAGAAGGTCCTTCATCTAGACCTTTATAGCTTTGGCAAAAAGGATGTTTTTGGTCTTGCGTAATTTTTCAATCAGGGAATCAGGGATTTGGCTGTCAACGTTAACGACGCTGACGGCAACCCCCTGTTGATTTTCACGCCCCAAGGTGATACCCGCAATATTGATGTTTTCTGCTGCGAGCAAGGTACCGATAGCGCCCACAATTCCAGGCTTGTCATTATTATTGATAAACAACATGTGCCCCTGAGGGACAGTTTCCACATAAACATTGTTTATTTTCACAATACGGGGCTGTTTATTGCTTGATAAAGTGCCTAGTAAAGAAAATGGTTCCTTGTCAGTAACAATATCCAGGGCAATGGCGTTGACATACTCCCCTTCCTGGTTGGAGATGATTTCTTTAATATTAACGCCGCGTTCTTTCATCATATTCAAAGCATTGATGGTGTTGACATCTTCACCTAAGATCGGAGTTAATAATCCATGGGACAAAGCCATGGTCACGGCCGTGACTTTTTCCTGGGCCAGGGCCCCGCTGTAGGTGATGGTTACTTCTTTAATACGTCCCTGGATCAATTGACCTGCAAATTTACCCATGCGTTCTGCCAGGGCTAAATAGGGTTCAATGATTTTATAGGCTTCCAAGGACAGCGACGGAAAATTAGCTGCGTTGCGGATACCGGCCCCGGAAAGAGCATCTTTGACCGCGTGGGCGATTTCAATGGCTACATTTAATTGCGCCTCTGAGGTGGACGCGCCAAGATGTGGTGTCGTGATGCAATTATCCAATTTAAAAAGCGGGGATTGAAAATCAGGCGGTTCAACTTCATAAACGTCTAAAGCAGCACCGGCAATACGCTTTTCCTGCAAAGCTTTGATCAAGGCAGGCTCATCAATAATACCGCCCCTGGCACAATTGATCAGGCGCACGGTTTTTTTCATTAAAGCTATTTGAGCATCTCCGATCATGTGGGTTGTCTCATCGGTTTTGGGGATATGCACCGTGATAAAATCAGCGGTCTTATAAATTTCATTGAGTTCAGTTAATTTAATGCCATTTTTCTGGGCGATTTCAGCGGATAAATACGGATCATAGCCTAAGATCACCATGCCAAAAGCCTGTGCCATTTTAGCGACTGTTGACCCGATGCGGCCTAAGCCCACAATCCCTAAAACTTTTCCATGCAACTCAATTCCGGTAAATTTTGAACGTTCCCATTTGCCTGACTTTAAGGATGCAACAGCCTGAGGGATATTGCGTGAAAGCGCCATGATCAAACTCATGGTTTGCTCGGCGGTGGACGTGGTGTTGCCCGCCGGGGTATTCATGGCTACAATCCCCTTTTTAGTGGCGGCCTGCAAATCCACATTATCCAAGCCTACTCCTGCACGGCCGATCACTTTTAATCTGTCGGCCGCTTCGATGATTTCTGCCGTGACTTGGGTGCCGGAACGTACGATCAAGGCATCGTAATCTTTGATTATTTTTTTTAATTCCTCTGCTGAAATCCCGAATTTACAATCAACGGAAAATTTTCCGTTTGAATTTAAAATATCAAGGCCCTCTTTTTCCAGTTTATCGCTGACTAAAATCTTGAACATATACTCTTCCTTCTTATTATTTAGCGTTAAGGGATTTCTGTGCGGCCGTTAAAGCTGCACCCAATTCGAATTTGTGTCCCATTTGATGCAGGACTTTTTCCAGGCATGCAAGACCTGTAAGGATATCGTATTCATCCAAAGCACCCATATGGGCCATGCGGATGATCTTGCCTTTCAGATGGTCCTGCCCTCCGGTAACGGTAACACCATAGGTATCGCGCATGGTTTTGACCAATTTTTCTCCGTCGATATTGGCAGGCACTTTGACCGCCGTCAGCACATTGGTTGAGCAGTTAGGATCGGGAAATAATTCCAAGCCAATGGCCGCACATCCGGCACGCACGGCACGGGCTAAATGCGCATAGCGCACAAACATATTGTTTAGCCCGTCTTTTTTGATCATAGCGAGACTATCCACCAATGCAATCATGATCCCGATGGCCGGTGTAAAAGGGGTGTCAGCTTTTTCCATTGCTTTTTTGCATTCACGCAAATCAAAATAGTAGCGGGGTGTGGTGCATTTGTTGATCAATTCAATGGCCTTAGGGGAAGCGCTGACAAAAGCTAAACCCGGCGGCAGCATCAAACCTTTATGTGAACCTGACACAACCACATCACAATGCCATTCATCTGTTTTTATTTCCTGGACTGCCAAACCTGACACGGCATCAACGACCAGTACAGCTTTGGAATGATGAATTACTTCACCAATAGCTTTAACATCAGGAGTAACACCGGTGGAGGTTTCTGCCAGGGTGATAAAAACGGCCTTGGTATCAGGGTTGGCATCAAGCAAGGATTTAATTTCTTTAGCCGTCGGTGCGTGGCCCCATTGGACTTTATGGACAATGGTATTTGCTTTATAGGTCTGGCAAAGTTCCACCCAGCGTTCGCCGAATTTTCCGCCATCAACGGTAATGGCTTTGTCCCCGGGAGACAGTAAATTAACGACAGATGCTTCCATGGCCCCGGAACCTGAAGAAGTCAAAATATAGATATCATTTTTGGTTTGAAAAACTTCTTTTAACCCCTCCACCACCTGTTTGATATTTTCCTGGAATTGCGGGGTGCGGTGATGGATGATGGGCCGGCCTAAAACTTCGCAGAGTTGGGGCGGCACCTGGGTTGGTCCTGGAGATAACAACAAATTGCGTTTCATGGTCTGCATCCCTTTCGTTATTTAATGGCTTCCCCAAAATGGGCGATCACTCCGTCAACTAAACCATAATCCTTGGATTCCTGGGCGGACATGAAGAAATCACGGTCAGTGTCCTTGACAATTTTTTCAAGAGGTTGTTTGGTATGATTAGCCAAAATTTTATTGAGTTCGTCCTTCATGCGTAAGATTTCCTGGGCCTGGATATGAATATCGCTGGCCGTACCCTGTGTGCCGCCCCAGGGCTGGTGGATCATGATGCGGGCATTGGGAAGCGCATAACGCTTGCCGGGGGCACCGGCGGTCAATAATACCGCACCCATGCTCGCTGCCTGGCCGATGCAGCAGGTGACCACATCCGGCTTGACATACTGCATCGTATCATAGATAGCCAATCCCGCCGTCACAGAACCGCCGGGAGAATTGATATACAAAAAGATGTCTTTTTCTTTGTCCTCAGACTGTAAAAATAAAAGTTGGGCGATGATCAGATTAGCCACATGATCATCAACGCCGGTGCCTAAAAAAACAATACGTTCTTTTAACAGCCTGGAATAGATGTCATAGGCGCGCTCGCCATGACCGGTTTTCTCAACAACCATCGGAACTAGTAACTGTGCGTTAGACATGGGTTTTCTCCGTTTTATTTGGTATCCGTCCACTTAGCTTCTTTTAATAAGAATTCCATCACCTTGCCCGGTAAACTTTCATTTTGGTCAGTGACTGTTATTTTTTCAAGCTTGCCGATCTCTTCTAAGACCAGATAAATCTTTACTTCACGTTCAACACTGGGCTCTAATTGCGTTTGTAATTCCTCTGCTTTTTTCTTTAGCTCTTCGTCATTCAGGCCTTGGGATTTAAGACGCTTCAAGGCTTCATTGATGCGGTGATAGAGTTGACGCTTCACTAAAGATTGAGGAACAATTAGCTTAGCATTTTTTAGCAATTCTTCCACAATTTGATTTTCTATATCCATGCGGTTGTTGCGGTCACGGTCAGATTCCAACTGGCGCTTGAGCGCTGTTTTAAATTCTTCGAGGCTCGGAAAGCCCATGCCTTTGGCAAAATTATCGTCGATGGTGATTTCCTGGTCCGTACGCCCTTTTTTGAAAAATTCCAGGGTCTTGAGCACCTCTTCCTCGGTGACTTCGCTTTTTTTACGCTCAACATTGATCCCTTTGTATTTGCTGATTTCAACGTCGGGATGAATGTCAAGTGTCGCTGTAAAGGTCAATACCCCGTCTTTAAGATTAACATCGGAAATTTCCGGCATGTCGATAGGGTTTAATTGGTGCTGGCCGACTCCGTCATGGTAAGCTTGGGGAATAATTTTTTTAATGGTCTCATCTTTAGCTAATTGTCCGTGAGAGGTGATCAGAATATGGCGAGGGACCTTGCCCGGACGGAAACCTTTGACCTTGGCATGTTTGCCGATTTCATTGTAAACAGCATCCATGGTCTCTGTCACTTTTTCACGGGGGATTTCAAATTTTAATTCACGCTTTAAAGCATCGACTTTCTTCACTTCAACTTTCATTATGTACCCTTTCCTTTATTTACATTGTAAATTTTTCACCCAAATAAATTTTTCGTGCTTTGGGGTCATTGATCAGGTCCTGGGCGGTGCCGGAAATAAGTACACGGCCATCTGCCACCAAATAGGCCCGGTCAGTAATGGACAGCGTCTCACGGACATTGTGATCTGTCAATAAAATCCCTAATCCTTTTTTCTTGAGGTCCTTGATGATTTCCTGGGCTTCAGCCACCACAATAGGGTCTATGCCTGAAAACGGCTCATCCAAAAGTAAAAATGAAGGATTGGTGACCAATGCCCTGGTGATCTCAAGGCGTCGCCGTTCCCCGCCGGACAGCGTATAAGCCTTGGCACGGGCCAAATGGGAGATATTTAATTCTTCAAGTAGTGACTCCAGGCGGCGTTTACGTTCGGCCGGGCTGACATTTAAAGTTTCTAAAACAGCCATGATATTCTGCTCGACGGTCAATTTACGGAATATAGAGCTTTCCTGGGCCAAATAACCCATGCCCAAGCGGCAGCGTTCATGGATGGGTTTTTTAGTGATATCGTCCTGATCGAAAATGACTTGACCCTGTTCAGGGCTGATAATACCTACCACCATATAAAAGCTGGTGGTCTTGCCTGCCCCGTTGGGCCCTAACAGACCCACGATTTCGGAACGGCCGACAGTAATGCTCAAGCCATCCACCACCCGGCGGCCGCCATAAACCTTGACTAAATTTTTTGCTTCGAGTAAACGCATAATAGATACCCTGTCATTCTGAGCGAAGCGAAGAATCTTAAGATCCTTCGGCCATTGCCTCAGGATAACGTAAACATTTCGTTTACGTCATTTTCCTAAAGGCTGGAACATGCCGTTTCCTTTGGTGCTGCCGGTGTCAAAGACGATCTTGGGCCGGCCGGTCATGGTCAAAACCTGGGTATCACCCTCGTACACCATTTGGTCTGCATAGCTGACATCGGGACCTTGGATGACTTTAACATTACCCGTACAGATGGCTTTTTTGATATGTTTAGTGGCGGCATTAAACCATATTTCCATTTTATCGGAGTGCAGTTCGCGGCCGGTGGACGCTTCCACCGCTATCACGTGATCTATAAACACAGCGTACATTTTAGCCTGGTCCATTTGCATAGGACCGTCCGATGTGATTGTTATGACCTGATTATCAGGATCGTCCTTTTCATTCGTATTAACAACAGCTTTGACATGCTTATTGATCTTGGTTTTTCTTAAATTGGGATGGGCTGTCATTCCCTGGCCAGTCACCACTCCTTGATCGTCGACAATTTTGACAGGGTCCTGGGTCGTGACCAAATCTTTATTGCGGTTATAATCCAGCGTGTCAGTGGTCATTTGAGTACCGCGGTCCTTGGAGGTGATCACCACATTGTCCTTCAAGTTCACATTCCCATTTGTTTTATCAATAGTACCGTGATCTGCCGTTAAATTAGCCTGTTCCTTGCCATAAAAATTCGCATCCACATTGGTAATTTGGATGTTGGCATCTGAAATATCTGCTTTAGTACCGTTAATGTCCCAGGTCTTCTCACCGGTATTGCTATAACCATTAAGATTAAACCCTTGAAGTTGCTGTCCTGAAGGGGAAGATCCTGAAGAAGCAGATTCAGTTGCTTCATCGGCACGGCATACTACAGAACACAAGACAAAGACGAATAAAAATGAGACCAGAATTTTATTGTTCATAGAGTTGGGGGCTCCAATGTC